>FUFK010038427.1_pt1 | contig 186168 bp, 167 predicted proteins | sample 1021851 | NCBI WGS metagenome assembly FUFK01 (sample SAMEA51879418, study PRJEB19060) | metagenome | reverse complement strand
CAATAGCCACGGGAGCATTATCCACATCAGTGTAAGGGGGTCATTTTTGGACGCCGATCACCCCTCTACGGGGTCAAAATTGCATGCTTGTTCACACTTAGCAGCAGCGCGCCAAGCGCAAGGCCGAAAACAACAAGAAAGACCAGCATCTGCACCACATCCGTGCGCAGCGCGGCGGAAAGCCCGCCCCATGCCGAATAGCCAAAGCCCAAAGCTGCAACGATCAGCACCGCCAGCGTGCCAGACCCGGGCCAGACAGCCTCGAAAATCAGCGCGACGACCAGCAGATTGGCAAAGACCTCGGACAGCAGCCGCAGCCCGATCACGAGGTTATAGGCCGTCGTGCCCGCGCTCCCGAACTGCCCGCCCAGCCAGTCCTGCACCGAGCGCGCCCCGCCGCGGCGCAGGTGGCCGACGATATAGCCGCCCGTAAGGAATGAGCCATAATAGGCCGCATAGGCCAGTGTGCCTGCGATGCCGTAGAAATAGCCTAAGATCGCGGCGTTCATCAGGCTGCGGGCGAAAATCCATGTGGTGACTTGGCTTAGCACCAGCACCCAAAGCCCCGGTGCACGGCCCGCCGCGTTGGCCCCGCCAAAGAAGCCTTCGACCGTTGCGCGGCGCGGGGCCACCAGCAGGCTGGCAAGGATTATGGCCGCGAAAAGAAGGACAAGAACGGTGGTTTGCATGCGGACGGACCTTTTGCGAAAAGCTGACCCTCAAGGGTTAGCCGCCGCCCTCAATCCCCGCCAGCGCTGAAACCGCTGCTGTCAGGAATGTGATCCGATGCGAAGTGCAATGGCCGGGACGCGCGCCCCGGCCAAGCTCTGCTTACATGGTGAGATTGGTGCCGCCGCCATCCAGCAGCAGGTTCTGACCCACGATGAAGCCCGCGTGCTGCGAACAAAGGAACGCACAGGTCGCGCCGAATTCATCACGGGTGCCGTAGCGGCCTGCGGGAATGCGCGCCTGCCGCTCGGCGCGGGCCTCGTCCAGCGTGATACCCTTGGCCTTGACCACACCCGCATCCAGCGAATCCGCGCGGTCGGTGGCATGGATGCCCGGCAGCAGGTTGTTGATCGTGACCCCCTTGCCCGCGACCTGACGCGCGGTGCCCGCGACATAGCCCGTAAGCCCGGTCCGTGCCGAGTTACTCAGCCCCAAGACAGCAATCGGCGCGCGCACCGACTGGCTGGTGATGTTCACGACCCGGCCCCAGCCGCGCTCCATCATGCCGGGCACCAGCGCTTTGATCAACGCGATGGGGGCCAACATATTCGCGTCGAGCGCCTTGATGAAATCTTCGCGGTCCCAGTCATGCCACATGCCCGGAGGGGGGCCGCCTGCGTTGTTGACGAGAATGTCACAGCCCTCAGCGGCCTTGATGACCAGCGCCTGCCCCTCCTCGGTGGCCACATCCGCCGCCACGGTGACGACCTCGACGCCATAGTCCTGACGGATACGTTCTGCCGACGCCTCAAGCGCCTCGGCGCCGCGTGCGTTCATCACAAGGTTGACCCCTGCCGCCGCCAGCGCTTCGGCGCAGCCAAGGCCAAGCCCTTTGGACGAGGCACAGACCAGCGCCTTCTTCCCCTTGATTCCCAAATCCATTTTGCGATTCCTCCTGTGCATTTGCATATGCCTACCACGCCCTGCGGCCAATGCCAGCAAATCACCCGGGCCTTGACCCATCCGGGCCACAATTCTACCTTATCCCGCTGGCGAAAGCCCCAAAGCAAAGGCCCGTCATGTCCCGCACCCGCACCGCCCCTGCACAGAACATCGCCGTCTACCGCGCCGGGCAATTTTGCGCGAGCGACGGGGCGAATATGGGCGATACGCTGGGTTTTGCCGCCGAATTGGTGTTGGATGATGTTTATGAACTGGACCTTGCGGCAGAGCCACAGCGCCTGTCGTTACTGACCCAGCCGGGCGATCAATTGCGTCTTGCCGAGGATACCGGCGTGGGCACTCCCGGCGCGGACCTGCACCTTGATAGCCTGCTGACGCTGATGTCGCCCGACGGGCAAACCCAAGAGGCGCTGCTGCTGGTCGAGGTTGATGGCAAGGGCCACGCGGCTGAGGTGTACCTTTTGCCGCTAGGCCCGCTGACACCGCAAACGGGCTACCGTATTGTGGGCATCGACACCCAGACCGCACGTCAGAAATTCGGCCAACTCGCCTGCGTGTCCTTCACACGCGGCACCCATATCTCGCTCAGCACCGGAGAGTTGCGCCCCATCGAAGACCTTCGCGTCGGTGACCGTATCCTAACCCGCGACGACGGCGTTCAAACCCTACGCTGGATCGGTCAAAGCACCCTGCGCGCGGTGGGCGAATTCGCCCCGATCCGCATTCAGGCAGACACGCTGAACAACGAACATGACCTGATCGTCAGCCCCGACCACCGGCTTTTCATCTATCAACGCAGTGACGAGATGGGCGCGGGCCGGTCGGAACTGCTCGTGAAAGCGCGGCATCTGGTCAATGGTGACAGCGTGACGGTGCAGGACGGCGGCTTTGTCGACTACTTCCAACTGCTGTTTGACAGCCATCAGATCATCTATGCCGAGGGGATTGCCGCCGAATCCATGCTGGTCGACAGCCGAACCCGCTCTGTCCTACCGCCGGAAATGGCCGCGGCCTTGGGCGAGGTGATCCCCGGCCATTCCGACCTGCCCCACGCCGGGCTCGATCTGGCCGAGGCGNTGCTCAACCGCCCCGATGCGGCGGCGCTGCTGCGCAAAGCCTCAACCCGTTAGGGGGCCTCAACGGCNTAGTGAAACTCTTCCCGGACGATNTTGCCGTCTTTCACGTGGTAAACGCCGATCTCTTCCATCTGAAAGCGGTCGCCGCTTTGCTTGTCGGTGGCGTCGACCTTGAAGANTGCGCTGAACTGCTCATCGCCGAAATAAAANGGGCCAGAGACTTCANTCGCGTGCTCTTCCATNGCGTTTTCCCACCAGTCGTGTTTGCCGTGGATCGCCTTGATCCCATGGGTCTCACGCCCCTGCCCGCCCATATCCGCGGCCTCTACCGAAACGGCATCTTCGGCATATAATTTATCTAGGTTCTCGCGCACCTTGGCGGCACCGGCCCGGGCGCCGTTTACCAACTCTTGAGCAATCTCTTTCAGTTCCATCGCAAATCCCTCCATGTACCACTTATGTTCTCACGCTAGGCCCAGAGCCGATTCGCAGCAATGGCCAGATTGCGCCCGGTCGCGGCGCAGCCTATATGGGGCGGATGTTGGACACGCCGCAAAACCGCCCCGCCCTGCCCGCCGAGATCGCGCGCCGTCGCACCTTTGCGATCATCAGCCACCCTGACGCGGGCAAGACCACGCTGACTGAAAAGTTCCTCCTGTTCGGCGGGGCCATTCAGATGGCTGGCCAAGTGCGCGCCAAGGGCGAAGCGCGGCGCACGCGGTCTGACTTTATGGCGATGGAAAAGGACCGGGGGATTTCGGTCTCGGCCTCGGCCATGTCATTCGATTTTCACAGTGGCGACACCAACTACCGGTTCAACCTCGTCGACACACCCGGCCACTCGGACTTTTCCGAAGACACCTACCGCACGCTGACAGCGGTGGATGCCGCCGTGATGGTAATAGACGGCGCCAAGGGTGTGGAAAGCCAGACGCAGAAACTCTTTGAAGTCTGCCGGATGCGCGATCTGCCGATCCTGACCTTCTGTAACAAGATGGACCGCGAGAGCCGCGACACTTTTGAGATCATCGACGAAATCCAAGAGAACCTCGCCATTGACGTGACACCGGCAAGCTGGCCCATCGGCGTGGGCCGCGATTTCGTGGGCTGCTATGACATGCTGCGCGACCGTCTGGAACTGATGGACCGCGCCGACCGGAACCGTGTGGCTGACAGCATCAAGATCGAAGGGTTGGACGACCCCAAGCTGGCCGAACACGTCCCCGCCGCCCTGCTGGAAAAGCTGCGCGAAGATTTGGAAATGGCGCGTGAACTGCTGCCGCCTCTGGACCTCAAAGCGATGCACGAAGGGACGCTGACGCCGATCTGGTTCGGCTCTGCCATCAACTCTTTCGGCGTGCGCGAATTGATGGAGGGCATCGCCAAATACGGGCCGGAGCCACAGATCCAAGCCGCCACGCCGCGCCAGATTTTGCCCGAAGAAACAAAGGTTTCTGGCTTTGTCTTCAAAGTGCAGGCGAACATGGACCCGAAACACCGGGACCGCGTGGCCTTTGTCCGCCTCGCCTCGGGTCATTTCGAGCGGGGCATGAAAATGACCCATGTGCGCACGAAGAAACCGATGACAATCTCCAACCCTGTCATGTTCCTCGCCTCCGACCGCGAATTGGCGGAAGAGGCTTGGGCTGGTGACATCATCGGCATCCCCAACCACGGGCAGCTGCGCATCGGTGACACGCTGACCCAAGGCGAAGCGCTGCGTGTCAGCGGTATCCCCTCCTTCGCGCCCGAATTGCTGCAATCGGTCCGCGCGGGCGATCCGCTGAAAGCGAAACACCTTGAGAAAGCGCTGATGCAATTTGCCGAAGAAGGTGCCGCGAAAGTGTTCAAACCCTCCATCGGCTCGGGTTTTGTTGTGGGCGTTGTTGGCCAGCTGCAATTCGAAGTGCTCGCCAGCCGGATCGAGCTGGAATACGGGCTGCCGGTGCGGTTTGAGCCCTCACAATTCACTTCGGCCCGCTGGGTGAATGGCACGAAACAAGCCGTTGATAAGTTTACCGAAAGCAACAAACAGCACATCGCTCATGACCACGACGGCGACATCGTTTACCTTACCCGCCTGCAATGGGACATCGACCGGGTTGAGCGTGATTACCCGGATGTGAAACTTACCGCGACCAAGGAAATGATGGTCTGAATTAGCCTCTCCGGTATGGGTCGTAAGCCTTGATTTCGCGCGCAATCATGGCATTCTGGACCCAACCGGGGAGACACGATGACGACGACGACGAAATGGGGGCTGGTTGCCACAATTTTGGCCCCCGCTGACGAGATTAGACGCTTTGCCGCCTACCACCTTGAGGCAGGCGCGCATCGGCTCTATCTATTTCTCGACGCTGAGAACCCAGAGGCTTTCGACAGTTTGAAAGCCCACCCCAAGATCCGCGTCGTCACCTGCGATGATGCCTATTGGCAAAAGCTTTGCGGCAAACGCCCGCAAAAGCATCAGGTCCGCCAAAGCCAGAACGCCACCCGCGCCTATAACCGCGCGGATGATGTGGATTGGCTGATCCATATGGATGTGGATGAATTCCTTGTTGCCGAGCACCCTGTGGGAGAGGTGCTCGCCGCCCTGCCCGCAGCGCAAAAGATCGCCCGCATCCGCCCGATGGAGGCTTTGGCAGGCGATGCGACAGCCTTCAAATCCTTCATTCCAAACGGCCCGCAGCGGGCGCAGATCGTGTCGGCGCTTTACCCAACCTATGGCGAATACGTCAAAGGGGGATTCTTGAGCCATTTGGCCGGAAAGGTCTTTGTCCGCACCGGGATGGCCGACGTTCGCCTACAAATACACAACGTTTTTCAGAATGACGCGATGATTGAGGGGCCAGAGCAACAGCCCGGCATTGATCTGGCGCATCTGCACGCAAAAAGCTGGCCCGACTGGCTGGCCGCCTATCGCTACCGGCTGGAAAAAGGCTCTTACCGTTCCGATCTCGCCCCCAACCGACCCCGTGATCGCGGCGGGCTGTCGATGCATGAGCTTTTTTCCATGATCGAAGCCGAAGGGGGCGAGGCGGGATTACGCGCCTTTTTCAATGAGGTCTGCGCCGACACCCCCGAGTTGCGCGCAACCCTAAAGGCGAAGGGTTTGCTGCGCCTTGCCGATCTCGACCTTGATGCAAAGGTGTCGCGCCATTTCGCAAGTTAAGCGCCTGAGAGGCCAAGTGTTTGACGGCTGGGCTGCAACTTGCTATGCGCTTTCGCAACATGCCGCGGCATATGCCGCCCCTTGGGCCATTCGGGCCGGCTTGTATTGCTGCCGCGGGCCAAGTCAGTGTCCGCTCAACCCGGACGCACATGACAAAATTTACCGATCTAAACCTGAATGCCAAGGTCCTCAAAGCTGTTGTAGAGGCTGGCTACGAATTGCCCACACCTATTCAGGCGGGCGCTATTCCCCCCGCTCTCGAAGGCCGCGACGTCTTGGGCATTGCCCAGACCGGCACCGGCAAGACCGCCAGCTTCACGCTGCCGATGCTGTCGCTGCTCGCCCGTGGCCGCGCTCGTGCGCGGATGCCGCGCAGCCTCGTGCTCTGCCCCACGCGGGAATTGGCCGCACAGGTGGCCGAGAACTTTGACACCTATTCCAAGCACCTCAAGCTCACCAAAGCGCTGCTGATCGGCGGCGTGAGCTTTAAAGAGCAAGACAAGCTGATCGACAAAGGCGTCGACGTGCTGATCGCCACACCGGGCCGCCTGCTGGATCATTTCGAGCGGGGCAAGCTGATCCTCTCGGACGTGAAAGTCATGGTCGTGGACGAAGCCGACCGGATGCTCGACATGGGGTTCATCCCCGATATCGAACGGATCTTCGGCCTCACGCCCTTCACCCGTCAGACGCTGTTCTTCTCGGCCACCATGGCGCCCGAGATTGAGCGGATCACCAACACTTTTCTCAGCAATCCTAAGCGGATCGAAGTGGCACGTCAGGCCACCACGAGCGAGACCATCGAACAGGGCGTTGTCATGTTCAAAGCCTCGCGCAAGGACCGTGAAGCCACCGAGAAGCGCAAGTTGCTGCGTCTGCTGATCGACGCCGAAGGCGAGAAATGCACCAATGCGATCATCTTCTGCAACCGCAAGATGGACGTGGATACCGTTGCCAAGTCTTTGAAGAAATACGGCTATGACGCCGCCCCGATCCACGGCGATCTGGACCAAAGCCAGCGGACCAAAACGCTCGAAGGGTTCCGCGCTGGCGAACTACGTTTCCTCGTGGCCTCAGACGTTGCCGCGCGTGGGCTTGATGTGCCAAGCGTGAGCCATGTCTTCAACTTCGACGTGCCCAGCCACGCCGAGGATTACGTTCACCGCATTGGCCGCACCGGCCGTGCGGGCCGCGACGGCAAGGCGATCATGATCTGCCAGCCCCGCGACGACAAGAACTTTGAAGACGTCGAGCGTCTGGTGCAAAAGGAAATTCCGCGCATCGAGAACCCGCTTGGCAATGCCAAACCGGCAGAAGAGGCGTCTGACGCCCCGGCCAAAACCGATGACAAGCCCAAACGCACCCGGTCGCGCAGCCGTAAGTCGGACAGGCCACAGGCCGATAAGCCACAGGCTGAGCAACCGCAGGCGGACGCGCGCCAAACGGATAAGCACCAGACGGATAGGCCTCAGACGGACAAACCCGTTGAGACCTCCAATGAGGCCAAGCAACCGCAGGCCGAGGCACCGAAAGAGGCCAAAGCCGATGTGACCCCAGAGCGCGAAGCCGAAGGCACGCAGGGCGGGCGCAAATCGCAGCGCGGCGGCAACAATGACAAACCTTCGCGTGGTCGGGGCCGGAATGACAAACGCGGTGGCAACGACAACCGCGTCGTCGGGCTGGGCGATCACACCCCGGACTTCATCGGCCTAAGCTTCCGCGAGCGCATCTAAGACAGCCCCCGCGGGCATGAATTCGCCGCTGATCCCTGCCGGGATTGGCGGCTTTTCCGTCTGTGCTATGTGAGGGGAAACCTCTCAGATAGGACCATTATGCTGCGCCCTGCTCTCTTCGCCCTCACCCTTGCCCTGACCGCCCTTATCTCTGCCCCCGCCAGCGCCGAGCGCTGCCGGGCCGAGGTCAACGGCGCCGAAGTTGTCGTAGAGGCCGAGAATTTCGCCAATTTCGCCGAGGAAGTCGGCGCTCGCGAGCGGCTGATGAATTGGCCCGCGCGGAAATGGAGCAGCCTTTGGGGCGCCCCACCCGCCTGTGACAGCGGGGTGCTGTTCGACTACCTTGCCACCACCGTGCCGCTCAACCAGATCGACGGCTACTGCCTGACCGCCACACCCGAGGATGGGCATTTCCTGATCCCCGGCGCGCGGAACTATCGCGGCTATTGCAAAAAGACCTTTTGCGAACGGGTGAACACTACCAAGGAAGAGACCGTCGAGATCAGCAAGAACATCGCACGATCCGCGGTCGACACCATCAGCCAGCCGGACAACCTACGCGCCGTGGCGCATAAATCCGGGGCCTTCATTTTGACGGGAGGGGCATCCGCACTGAGCGCCAATCTGGCGACTACAGGCTCGACGCTGGCCACCGCGCTATCGACCCCCGCCGCCCTTGCGGCCACGGGGGTGAGCGTGGTCGCAGTGGGCGGCGCGGTCTATATGTGCAGCGGTGGGGAGGAGGTCAGCTCAGACGGCTGACCACCACGGTGACTTCGGGTTTCTTGCCGATTTCGTCGTAAGACGACTGACGTGCGACCTTTTTCAGACCGTCGTTCAGCTTGTCGTCATCCCGCAGGGTGGCGGCTTTCTGACGGTTCAGCCACTGGCTGAGGTCTTGTTCCAGCACATCCACAAGCGGTGCATTGGACCGGCCTGTCTCCGGCAGCCCCATCAGATCAACCCAAGGCTCGCCCAAGGGCTCATCATCCGCATCCAAAATCATGGTCACGGTGGCATGGCCGTTCAGCGCCATGCGGATACGGTCGCGGATCACACCATCCAGCGCGCCGACCTGAACCGACCCGTCCAGATACATGCGGCCCGTGTCGACATGTTCGACCACCTTGGGCTTGTTGCCCGACAGATCGATCATCATACCGTTCACGGCCAAAACGCCGGTGATGCCCTTGGCATTGGCGATCTTCACATGCTCGCGCAGGTGACGGTGCTCGCCGTGCATCGGGATCAGAACCTGCGGTTTGACGATGGCATGCAGCGTCTCAAGGTCCGGGCGGTTCGCGTGGCCCGACACGTGATAGAGCCCCGAGGAATCATCCACCACATCCACACCCTTTTCAGAGAACTGGTTGATGATGCCGATCACGCCACGCTCATTGCCCGGGATAGTCTTCGAGGAAAAGAGGAACAGATCGCCCTCTTTCAACTCGATGCCCTGATACTTCCCCCGTGCCAGCTGCGCAGAGGCCGCGCGGCGTTCACCTTGGCTGCCGGTGACCAGCAGCATCAGGTTCTCGCGCGGAATCGCCCGGGCATTTTCGGGAGAGATGACAGGCGGGAAGTCTGTCATCACACCGGTCTGGATCGAGGCTTCGACCATGCGGTTCATTGCACGGCCCAGCAGAACGATCGACCGCCCTGCCCGCGCGCCCGCTTCTGCCAGCGTTTTGACCCGCGCCACGTTGGAGGCAAAGGTTGTGGCGACGACCATGCCCTCGGCACTGCTGACCAGTTTTTCGATCTCCGGCCCAACTGTCGCTTCCGAGCGGCCGGGATGAGCGGAGAAAACATTTGTGCTGTCGCAGATCAGCGCATTGACGCCATCCTTGCAGACCTCGGCCCAAAGTGCGTCGTCAAAGGCTTCGCCGACGCCAGGGGTGCGGTCGATCTTGAAGTCGCCGGAGTGGATCGTGCGCCCCTCTGGCGTGTCGATGACCATGGCCGAGGATTCAGGGATCGAATGCGAGATCGGCAGGAAGCCCACTTTGAAGGGGCCTGCGGTGATCTGCTCGGGCCATGCGCTTACCGTGGTGACCGCATCTTCGGGGTGGCCGTGCTCAGACATCTTCCGGCGGGCGATATTGGCAGTAAAGGCACGCGCATATATCGGCGCTTTCAGCACCTCATAGGAATGCGCGATGGCGCCAATGTGGTCTTCGTGGGCGTGGGTGATAAAGATCGCTTCGATCTGATCGCGACGTTTCTTCAGCCAAGAGATGTCGGGCAGGATCAGGTCCACGCCCGGCGTGCTGTCCATGTCCGGAAAGGCCACACCNATGTCGACGACGATCAGCCGTTCTTTCCCGGGTTTGCCGTAACCGTAGACATAGGCGTTCATGCCAATTTCACCCGCCCCACCGAGGGGCAGATAGATAAATCGTTCGCTGCTCATATTATTCAGCTTTGTCCTTATTATAATCGTGGATCACGGTCAGGCCGTGCATCGTGAGTTCATCTTGATAATCATCGAACAGGTCGACTGCCTGCTGAAACAGCGGTGCCAGACCCCCCGTGGCGATAACGCGCATGGGTCTTGCACGTTCCGCCCTTATGCGCTCACATATCTCACGAACCAGTCCGACATAACCCCAAAAGACACCGGACTGCATACAGGCGACGGTATTGGTGCCAATGACGTTCTGAGGTTTGGAAATATCGACATGCGGCAGGGCGGCCGCAGCGTTGTGCAGCGCCTCTAGGCTGAGGTTCACCCCCGGCGCAATCACCCCCCCAATATAGGCGCCATCATCAGCGACCACGTCAAAGGTCGTGGCGGTGCCGAAGTCCACCACGATCAGGTCACCGCCATAGAGGTCATAGCCTGCCACTGTGTTCACCAAACGGTCGGGCCCGACCTGCGTGCCTGCATCCACGCGCACGTCAATGGGCAGCGCACACCCGGGTTTGCCCACCACGAAAGGGCGCGTGTGAAAGTAGCGGTCCGCCAAAACGCGCAGGTTGAACACCACCCGTGGCACGGTTGAGCTGATGATCATATCGGTGATGTCAGCGTCAATATTTTGCAGCCGCATCAGCGTGTTAAGCCAGACGTAATATTGATCCGCCGTGCGTTTCCATTCGGTCGAGGTGCGCCAAGTGGCGATAAACTCTTCCCCGTCCCAGATCGAGAACACGGTATTCGTGTTGCCGCAATCAATTGCCAGAAGCATGGTGCCTCCCCTCCCCCAGATTTTAGAAAAACACATCCGCTGCGGTGATGGGCACCGCGCCGTCGCGGGTGCGCAGGATCAGATTGCCTGCGCCGTCTACATCTTCGAAAACGCCGGTGATCTCATCGCGCATGGTGCGGGCAGTGATGACCTCTCCGAGCCGCGCGGCATGGGCGAGCCATGCGCTGCGGATCGTGACGAAACCATAGGTGGTGAATTGATCTTCCAGACCGGCATATTCTTGCGCAAGGATGTTAAGGAAATCTTCGGCGCTCACATTCGCCCCCGCTTCGCGGAGGGTCACCGCAGGCAGGGCGCGGGCTTCCAGCGTGCTCGCCTCTGGTCCATGGGCAAGGTTCACGCCGATGCCGATGGCCAGATGATCGCCCACACTTTCAAGCAGGATACCCGCAACCTTGCCGCCTCGCAGGAGCACATCGTTCGGCCATTTTAGGGCAAAGGCATCCTCGCGCCCGGTCACCCCGACGAAAGAGCGGTAAAGCGCCAGCGATGTCACGAAGGACCGCAGCGCGGCGACGCCCGGCGGTTCTTTGCGCGGCATCATCAGTGTGGCCGCGAAATTGCCGCGCGGCGTGGTCCAACTGCGGCCCCGGCGGCCCCGCGCGGCAGTCTGCTCCAGTGCGAGGATCCAAGTCGGCGCGGTCAGCTCTTGCTGTAACCGCGCCGCCTCTGAGAGGGTGGAATCGAGCGTGTCATAGACGCGCCGGCCATAGCCTTCCGGCCAGTGGCTCATGCGCTGATCCGGCCGATCGTCCGCCGCACCGCTCAGTTCACCAGCGACGCCGCAGCCGAGGCGGCCATGCCTTCGACACCGAACATGTTTGCGATCCCGACGATCATAATCACCGCCGACGCCATCAGCACCACGGTCAACACGCCACCGTTCTGGTGATCCAGCGTGTCAGAGCGCTCTTCGCCAAAGTACATGTAAAAGACGATCCGCAAGTAGTAGTAGGCACCGATCACACTGGCGATCACGCCCGCCACAGCGAGCCATGCCATATTGGCATCATAGGCTGCGCGCAGCACATAGAACTTGCCAAAGAAGCCCAGCATCGGCGGCACACCCGCAAGGCTAAAGAGCAGCACCAGCATCGCCAGCGCCCGGCCCGGATTGCTTTTGGCATACATGTTGAGCAGCGTGATATCAGTCACCGGCGCGCCGTCTTTCTGCATCAGCAAGATGAACGCAAAGGTGCCGAGGTTCATCGTCACATAGATCGCCATATAGACCAGCATCGCCTGCACGCCGAAGGCCGTGCCCGCAGCCAAACCCATCAGCGCATAGCCCATGTGGGCAATTGATGAAAAGGCCATCAGACGCTTGATGTTGGTCTGACCAATCGCGGCGACAGAGCCGAAGAACATCGACAGCACCGACAGCAGCGCCACGATCTGGCTCCAATCGTTGACGATCTGGCCGAAGGCGTCATGCATGACCCGCGCGAACAGGCCCATGGCGGCGACCTTGGGTGCCGTGGCAAAGAAGGCCGCAATCGGGGTGGGCGCACCTTCGTATACGTCCGGTGTCCACATGTGGAACGGCACGGCGGAAACTTTGAAGGCAAGGCCCGAAATCAGGAAGACCAGACCAAAGAGGAGCCCAAGCGAGGTGCCGCCGGTTTGCGCCGTGGTGATGATGCCCGCGAAAAGCGTGGTCCCGGCGTAGCCATAAACGAGCGACGCACCATAGAGCAGCAGGCCCGAGCTAAGTGCGCCGAGCACGAAATACTTGAGGCCCGCCTCTGTGGACTTGACCGAGTCGCGGCGCAGCGAGGCCACGACATAGAGCGCTAGCGATTGCAGCTCCAACCCCATGTAGAGCGCCATCAGGTCGCCTGCACTGACCATCATCATCATGCCGACAACAGCCAAGGCCACCAGCATCGGATATTCAAACCGCAGCAAACCGCGCAGTTTCATATAGCTTTCGGACATGACCAAGACAGCCGCCGCCGAGAGCAGGATCGCCACTTTCGCAAAGCGCGCGAAGCTGTCGTCGATGAACATGCCGTGGAAGGCGATGTTGGTGGTGCCGTCGCCGGACATGGCCACCCAAGCAGCCAGCAGCACCATCACCACCGCGGTCACCCAGACGAGCACCCCGGCGGCCTTGTCTTTCGACGTATAGACCGCGCCAAGAAGGCCAAGCAGGGCAAACCCCGCAAGTACAATCTCGGGCAGAATGATGTTCAGATCAGCGGAAATCATGCGCCAAGTCCTTCTTAATGCGAGGCATCGGCGGTCTGCACAGCGGCCTCAGCCGCCTCCAGCGCCATGTCGTAATTGTCAACGAGAGCAGCCACCGACGGCCCGATCATATCCAGCACCAGCGCCGGATAGACGCCCAAGATCAGGGTCATCGCCACCAGCGGCGCAATGATCCATTTCTCACGCGCGGTCATATCGGTGATCGCCTTGAGGCTTTCTTTGATCAGGTCGCCCATCACCACGCGGCGATAGAGCCAGAGTGCATAGGCCGCCGAAAAGATCACCCCGGTCGTGGCCACAGCCGCCACCCAAGTGTTCACTTGGAACGTCGCCATGAGCGTCAGGAATTCACCCACGAAGCCAGATGTGCCCGGTAGGCCCACGTTCGCCATGGTGAAAAACATAAAGACCAGCGCATAGGCGGGCATGCGGTTCACCAGGCCGCCGTAAGCGTCGATCTCTCGGGTGTGCATCCGGTCATAGATCACGCCGACGCTGAGGAAAAGCGCGCCAGAGATGAAGCCGTGGCTGATCATCTGGAAAATCGCGCCATCAATCCCCTGCTGGTTCGCCGCAAAGATCCCCATGGTCACGAAACCCATGTGTGCGACCGAGGAATAGGCGATCAGCTTTTTCATGTCCTGCTGCACCAGCGCCACCAGCGAGGTATAGACGATGGCAATGGCCGACATCCACAGGATCAGCGGCGTCATCACCTCGGACCCGACGGGGAACATCGGCAAGCTGAAGCGCAGGAAGCCGTAGCCGCCCATCTTGAGCAGGATTGCCGCCAGCACCACAGAACCCGCCGTCGGGGCCTGAACGTGTGCGTCGGGCAGCCATGTGTGCACTGGCCACATCGGCATCTTGACCGCGAAGCTGGCAAAGAAGGCGAGGAACATCAGTGTCTGCATGCCGCCGACGATCTGAATCCCCAGCAGCTCAAAGCTCTCGGAGCCGAAGTTGTGGGTCAGCAGGCTGATCTCGCAGCCGCCGATGCAGGTCGTGCCCGCCTCAGTGAACATCGCGACCATCGCCACCAGCATCAGCACCGAGCCGAGGAAGGTATAGAGGAAGAACTTGAAGCTCGCGTAGATACGCTCTTTCCCGCCCCAGATGCCGATGATCAGGAACATCGGGATCAGACCCGCCTCAAAGAAGAGGTAAAAGAGCACCAGATCCAGCGCCATGAACACGCCGAGCATCAGCGTTTCCAAGAGCAGGAAGGCGATCATGTATTCCTTGACGCGGTGCTCGACGTTCCAGCTTGCCGCGATAACCAGCGGCATCATGAAGGTGGTCAGCATCACGAAAAGGATCGAGATGCCGTCGACGCCAAGGCGGTACTTCAGACCCAGAAGCCAGTCGGCTTCATCCACGAACTGGAAATCGGTGTTCAACGGATCGAACTCGAACAGCACGAAGAGCGAGATCAGGAAGGTGACCGTCGTGGTGATGAAGGCCAGCCATTTCGCGTTGCGCCCGGCAGCGGCATCGTCGCCCCGCAGGAAGACCGCGAGGATCAGTGCAGCGAAGGCCGGAATGAATGTGATGATTGAAAGCAGATGCGTATCCATCAGTTCGCTCCTCCGCTCATCGTCATCCATGTTACCAGAACGGCGATGCCGATCACCATGGCGAAGGCATAGGTGAAGATATAGCCCGTCTGTGCCTTACCCGCGAGGCGGGTGAAGAAGGGGATGATCCCCATGGCGACGCCATTGAGCGTGCCGTCGATCACAGTGCCATCGCCGCGTTTCCACAGGAACCGGCCGATCGTTTTGGCGGGACGCACGAAAATCACGTCGTAAACCTCATCAAAGTACCATTTGTTTTTCAGGAACAGGTAAAGCGGGCGTTGGTTTGCCGCCAAACGTCCCGGGACGGTCGGGCTCCAGATATAGAACCACAGGGCCATGACCAGACCGGCCAGCATCGCGATAAAGGGCGAGACCTTAACCCAAGTCGGGGCGGCGTGCGCGTCATCCAGCACGTGGTTGTCGGGCGCAAAGTAAAGCGCCCCCTCACCCGGTGCACCGCCAAAGGCTTCGTGCTGCGCGCCCGCGTCCTGCTGGCCTTCGACCAAAGCGTCGGCACCGTGATCGCCGTCGACCGGGCCGGTGGCACCGTGGTCATCCTCGGCCCCTTCGACATGGGCGTCGCCGCCTTCGGCCATTTCAGCCATCGGGATGCCGTAGAATTTGCCAACCTGATCTGCATGGCCAAAGAAGCTGCCGTACCAAACCATCCCAGCAAAGACCGAGCCGAGCGCCAGAACGCCAAGGGGGATCAGCATGACCATCGGGCTCTCGTGGGCGTGCTCATGCGTGTGCTTGTTGCCACGCGGTTTGCCGAAAAACGTGAGGAAAATCAGACGCCAGCTGTAGAAGCTCGTCATCGCCGCGGCGATCACCAGCATCCAGAAACCATACATCGACCCACCGCCCCAAGCGCTTTCGATGATCGCGTCTTTCGACAGGAAGCCCGCGAAACCGATATACGTCAGCGGGATGCCAACACCGGTGATCGCCAACGTGCCGATCATCATCGCCCAGAAGGTATAGGGGATTTTCTTACGCAGGCCGCCGTAGTTGGTCATGTCCTGCTCATGGTGCATCGCGTGAATGACCGAGCCCGCGCCCAAGAACAGCATCGCCTTAAAGAAGGCGTGGGTGAACAGGTGGAACATCGCCGCCGAGTACATGCCGACGCCAGCCGCCACGAACATATAGCCAAGCTGTGACATGGTCGAATAGGCGATCACACGTTTGATGTCGGTTTGCACAAGGCCGATGGTCGCCGCGACAAAGGCGGTTGTCGCACCGATGACTGTGACAAAGGCCATCGCTTCGGGCGCAAATTCCATCACCGGCGACATGCGGCAGACGAGGAAAACACCTGCCGTCACCATGGTCGCCGCGTGGATCAGCGCCGACACAGGTGTCGGACCTTCCATTGCGTCGGGCAGCCAAGTGTGCAGGAACAATTGCGCCGACTTACCCATCGCGCCGAGGAAGAGCAGGAAGGCGATCAGGTTCGCCGCATTCCAATCGTTCCACAGGAAAGTCACCGTCTGCTCAGCCAAGTCGGGCGCTGCGGCAAAGATATCATCAAAGCGGATCGAGTCCGTCAGCATATAGAGGCCGAAGATGCCCAGCAGGAAAGCAAAGTCCCCCACCCGGTTGACGACAAAGGCTTTCATCGCGGCGGCATTGGCCGACGGCTTGCGGAAGTAGAAACCGATCAGCAGGTAGGAGGCGACGCCGACGCCCTCCCAACCAAAGAACATCTGCACGAGGTTGTCGGCTGTCACCAGCATCAACATCGCGAAGGTAAAGAACGACAGATAGGCGAAGAACCGGGGGCGATAGCTCTCGTTATCGCGGAAGTTCTCATCGTGCGCCATGTAGCCGAAGGAGTAGAGGTGAACGAGGCTCGACACCGTGGTGATGACGATCAGCATGATCGCGGTCAGGCGGTCCATGCGGATCGCCCAATCGGTGCTCAGTGTGCCGCTCTCGATAAAGCGCAGGATCTGGATTTGCTCGGTCGGGCCGTCCAGCGTCAGGAACACCACCCAAGAGAGGAAGGCGGCAAGGAACAGCAGCCCCGTGGCGGTCCACTGGGCGGCCTTCTCACCGATGATCTTCCAGCCGAAACCGCAGAGGATGGCACCCACAAGCGGGGCGAATAGGATCGTGGTTTCCATTGCCTCAGCCCTTCATCACGTTGACATCTTCCACCGCGATCGAGCCACGGTTGCGGAAGAAACAGACCAGAATGGCGAGGCCGATGGCAGCCTCCGCCGCAGCGACGGTGAGCACGAAGAGTGTGAACACCTGCCCCGTCAAATCACCAAGGAAACTGGAGAAGGCAACGAGGTTGATGTTCACCGCGAGCAGCATCAATTCGATGCTCATCAGCAGGATGATCACGTTCTTGCGGTTCAGGAATAGCCCGAAGATGCCGATGACAAACAGCGTCGCCGCCACTGTCAGGTAATGCTCAAGTCCGATCATGTCGTCCCTTACGTTCCCGCCCTTTGATGGGCTTTGGTCGCGCCCCATTTGATGGGGCTTTTAGTATCACTTTGCCCCGGCTGCCACCGGGATTGATCGGGTTTTAGCCGATAAAGCTGTAGCCGCCGAAAAACACGACGATCAACACCACGACCAGTACCACGATTGTTGTTCTCGACATTTCGACGTCCCTTTTCTCTCTTGGTTGAGCCGTTTTCTTTCAAAGAAAACGGCTACGGAATTTTCAAAAAATTCCGGTGTATTACAGGCCCTGCCCAGACTTCACGTCGCGCAGTTCCATCGCCTTGGCCGGGTCACGCATCATCTGGGCAACCACGTCTTGGCGCTTCACATCCTTACGGTGACGCAGTGTCAGCACGATCGCCCCGATCATCGCCACCAGCAGGATCAGACCCGCCAGTTGGAAGAGTAGGAAGTAGCGATCATACAGCAGCAGCCCAAGCGCTTCGGTATTGAACCGCGCCGGATCGATTGCATTGGCCCGCAGGCTCTCGGCCGCCGCACTCTGCTCCCATGCGCCAAAGGCCATGACGAATTGCATCAAGATCACCAGAGCGATCAACAGCGCCAGCGGCATATACCGCGCCATCTCGGCCTTAAGCTCGGCAAAATCTACGTCGAGCATCATGACCACGAAGAGGAAGAGCACCGCCACCGCGCCGACATAGACGATGACCAGCAGCATCGCCACGAACTCCGCGCCGAGCAGCACGAAAAGCCCCGCCGCCGAGAGGAAGGACAGGATCAGCCAAAGCACCGAATGCACCGGGTTGCGGCTGATCACCGTGAACAGCCCGCCGGTAATGACGCTGATCGCGAAGAGGTAAAATGAAAAGACCGTCATGCGCCGTCTTCCTTCTTGGTATCTTTTTCTTCGTCTAAGACCGATTGCGCCAGTTCCAACGCCCGGGTCATCGCCGGCAGCCCGGCAAAGACAGACATCTGGCTGATCGTCTCGACGATATGTTGTTTGGTGGCCCCGGCCTCGCGCGCATGGCGCACGGTTTGGCGGAGGGCCATATCATTCTGCGCGCCCTGCATGGTCAGCCCCGCGAGGGTAAGCAGCAGCCGCGTCCGCGCGTCCAGCCCGCCCTTGTTCACGGTGTCGCCGAACCAGAAGTCCATCATGTCCTTCGGCATCGTGCCCATCATCGCCTCGAACCCTTTGGGCGAAAAAGCATCCATCGCTGGAAAGGCTTTCGCCATTTCCTGCGCCTGCTTCATCATCGCATCAAAAGGGTTCTTGGGATCACTCATCGGTAAGGTGCGTCCATCTCAAGGTTGCGGGCAATCTCGGCTTCCCAGCGTTCGCCGTTGTCCAAAAGCTTGGCCTTGTCGTAATACAGCTCTTCGCGGGTCTCGGTCGAGAATTCGAAGTTCGGGCCTTCGACAATGGCGTCCACTGGGCAGGCTTCTTGGCAGAAACCGCAGTAGATGCATTTGGTCATGTCGATGTCATAGCGCGTGGTGCGGCGGCTGCCGTCCTCGCGTGCTTCGGCGTCGATGGTGATCGCCTGCGCGGGGCAGATCGCCTCGCAGAGTTTGCACGCGATGCAACGCTCTTCGCCATTGGGATAACGGCGCAGCGCGTGTTCGCCGCGGAAACGGGGCGACAGAGGCCCCTTTTCATGCGGGTAGTTCAGCGTCGTTTTCGGCGCAAAGAAATAGCGCATCCCCAGCATGAACGCCTTGGCGTAGTCTGCCAGCAGGAAATACTTCGCGGCGCGGGTGTAGTCAGTCGTCGCCATATCAGCCCCCTACGGTCCAACGGGCATAGATACCCCAGAACCAATCGAATTTTGCAGCGAATGCCACGAAGACCACCCAGAACAGCGAGAACGGCAGGAAGACTTTCCAACCCAGCCGCATCAGCTGGTCATAGCGGTAGCGCGGCGTGATTGCCTTGACCATGGCGAACATGAAGAAGACCATCAGCATCTTGATGAACATCCAGAAGAAGCCATCGGGCAGGAACGGCACCGGAGACAACCAGCCGCCGAAGAACATCAGCGACACCAGCGCGCACATCAGCACCACGGCCACCAATTCGCCGATCATAAAGAGCAGGAAGGGCGTGGAGGAATATTCCACCTGATAGCCCGCCACCAGTTCCGATTCCGCTTCCGGCAGNTCGAACGGNGGGCGGTTGGTTTCCGCCAGCGCCGAGATGAAGAACAAGATCAACATCGGGAAGTGCGGCAGGAAGTACCAGTTGAACAGACCCCAGTCGCCATCCTGCGCCGCCACGATGGACGTGAAGTTCATCGAACCGGTCGAGAGGATCACGCCGATGATGATCAGGCCGATCGACACTTCGTAAGAAATCATCTGCGCGGCAGAGCGCAGCGAACCAAGGAAGGGGTATTTCGAGTTCGACGCCCAACCGCCCATGATCACGCCGTAAACCTCAAGCGAGGAGACGGCGAAGACATAGAGGATGGCCACGTTGATGTCCGACAGGATCCAGCCTTCGTTAAAGGGGATCACCGCCCAAGCGATCATCGCCATGACAAAGGAAATCATCGGCGCNAGGAAGAAGACCCCCTTGTCAGCGCCCGCCGGGACCACCACTTCTTTAACGATNTATTTAAGAAAGTCGGCAAAACTCTGCAGCAGGCCGAAGACGCCCACGACGTTGGGGCCGCGGCGCATCATCACGGCGGCCCAGATCTTGCGGTCGGCATACATGAGGAAGGCCAGCGCCAGCAGCAACGGCACCACCAGCAGCAACACCTGCCCAACCGTCAGCAGGGCAATGCCCAGCCCGGTGTTGTAAAAGAAATCAGCCATAAGTCCTCACACCGTCGGAATGCCGCGTTCCGCGCATTGAAACGCGGTCACTTCGGCATCAATTGTCTTCAAGCCTTTCGGCAGGCTCGGCGAGATCGTGTAAACAGCATCTGCCCGCCATATGCCACCCTCTTCGGTGACATTTGTCCGCACATGTCGCGCAAAACCGTAGCCCCGGATCAGCGTATACTGCGCTGCAGCACATTCGGCGTAATCCGATACGTCTTGGTTCGATAACGCCTTGGTCATCGCCACGTTGAACTGCACCAAATCGCCATCCAAAAGCTGGGTCTCCACCCCCTTGTAGTCGGGGATGAAATCCTCGGCCACCGGCACCTGCGGTTCGCAGGCGGCCAGCAGCATCAAGGGGGCCAGCATCATGGCTCTCACTCCGCCGCCATTGGCTCGGCGCGGCGCGCGGCAGCCAGTGCCGAAAGCTCCGCCATCAACTGGCTGGCGCGGGCGATTGGGTTGGACAGATAGAAGTCACGCACGGCAGGCGCAAAGGACGCATCGCCCAGCTTGCCCGCAGGCAGCGCGGTCCATTCATTTTCCGGCACCTCATCGACATTCGCCAGATGCGGCACGGCCTCGGTCAGCTTGCGACGCAGCTGCGCGATGGAATCATAGCCCAACTGCGCGCCCAACTCAGCCGAGAGCGCCCGGAGAATCGCCCAGTTTTCCTTGGCCTGACCGGGCGCGAACCCGGCGCGCTGTGCCAGTTGCGGACGGCCTTCGGTGTTAACGAACAGACCCGGCTCTTCGGTATAGGCGGCACCCGGCAGGATGATATCGGCACGGTGCGCGCCGCGATCGCCATGGCTGCCTTGATAGATCACGAAAGGACCGGCACCGATTTCGACTTCATCCGCGCCGAGGTTATAGATCATCTCTGCCGCGTTCACGTCGTCCATGCCGTTTTCGGCTGTGGCACCAATATCCAATGCCCCCACACGCGCGGCGGCGGTGTGCAGGATCATCAGCTTGCTCTTGGTCTTTTCGGCCAGTTCCATCGCTTTCGCCAGAACCGCAGCGCCATCCGCTTCGCGCAGGGCACCTTGGCCGACCACAACCACCGAAGGCTGCTCTAGCACTTCGTCGAAGTCGCTGCCCAGTAGTTTGTCGAGGGTCGCGCGGTCGTTGCCCAGATGGTGATGCGGGTAGGTCAGATCAGCGGCTTCGCCGATCAGGCCGATCTCTGCCCCATTGCTCCACGCCTTGCGGACACGCGCGTTCAGCACTGGCGCTTCAACCGCTGGGTTACAGCCGATCAGTTGGATCATCTTGGCGCCGTCCAGATCTTCGATCCGCGCGTTGCCGACATAGCCGAAGCGATTGCCTGCAGGCAGCTTTGCCCCATCGGTGCGGCACTCGACGACTCCGCCCTGCCCTTCGATCAACTGCTTTAGCGCAAACGCCGCTTCGACCGACGCCAGATCACCNACGAGACCGGCAAGCTTCTTGCCCTTCATCGCGGCAGCGGCGGCATTCAGCGCCTCGGGCCAGCTTGCTTTGCGCAGCTTGCCATTCTCGCGGATGTAGGGTGTATCCAGACGCTGACGGCGCAGGCCGTCCCAAACAAAGCGCGTCTTGTCGGAAATCCACTCTTCGTTCACACCGTCATGGTTGCGCGGCAAAAAGCGCATGACTTCGCGGCCCTTGGTATCCACGCGGATGTTGGAGCCAAGCGCATCCATCACATCGATGCTCTCGGTCTTGCTGAGTTCCCACGGGCGGGCAGTAAAGGCGTAGGGCTTGCTGACCAGCGCGCCGACGGGGCAAAGATCAATGATATTGCCAGACAGGTTGCTGTCGATCAACGAGCCGAGATAGGTCGTGATCTCTGCATCCTCGCCCCGGCCCGTCTGGCCCATGACGTGCTGGCCTGCGACTTCGGTGGTGAAGCGCACGCAGCGGGTGCAGGAGATGCAGCGGGTCATATGGGTCTCGACCAGCGGGCCCAGATCAAGGTCTTCGGTCGCCCGCTTCGGCTCGCGGTAGCGCGAGAAATCGACGCCGTAGGCCATCGCCTGATCCTGAAGATCGCATTCGCCGCCCTGATCGCAGATCGGGCAATCCAGCGGGTGGTTGATGAGAAGGAACTCCATCACCCCTTCGCGGGCCTTTTTGACCATGGGCGAGTTGGTTTTCACGACCGGCGGCTGGCCCTCGGGGCCGGGGCGCAGGTCGCGCACCTGCATAGCGCAAGAGGCGGCGGGCTTGGGCGGCCCGCCGACGACTTCAACAAGACACATCCGACAGTTACCGGCGATCGACAGACGCTCGTGGTAACAGAAACGCGGCACCTCGACGCCGACCTGCTCGCAGGCCTGAATGAGCGTCATCGCCCCTTCGACTTCGACTTCTTTACCGTCGATGATGATCTTGCGGATATCGCTCATAAGCTCACTTTGCCTTCAGTAACGAACCGATCCGGCTCGATTTTTGAATCTCTTCGCGTCCAAGCGCACAATAGCTTTGCGGGTCCGAAGTATCGACCCCCTTNGCCTTGAAAAACGCGGCGCCCCGCGCTCTCATGCGCGCTTTTTCAGCGTCACTATCAATATAGGCGTCGATCTCGGCGTCGGAGTAGCCCAGATCGCCCGCCTTGCCCTTCAAGTCCCATGCCATCTTGACCGCGCGCAGCATCCGCGCGCTGATGTCGGGGCAGTTTTTCCGGATGATGTCGGCAACGCCCATATCCAAGAGCGCGTCGTCGATGGCAGCCACTTCGCGCAGCGGCGGTTTGGCGGCTGCCGGTGTCACGGTGGCAGCGGTCAGGCTCAGGCCCATCACGGCGANCATCAGGGTGCGCATATCAATTCTCCTTCATGCAGCGGGCCGGAACGGNCCGTCTGACAGATGGAGATTGGGGGNTATGATATTCAATATCACCGCCCCTTTGGGCCGNAGCCCCGCGATATGTCGCCGATGCGATCACTGGGGGCAGCGCCCCTGAAAGGTCAGCGCCCCGCCATCGAACCGCAGCGTGCCCGTCGGCGCATCGGGGCCTATGGTCCAGTCTATCTTAGAGTTGCCGTAGTTGCCGACGCAGTATTTCACCGCCTCATAACGCGCCGCTGCGCGTGCACCGTCGATGGATTTGCCAGCATCCTTGACCGTCACCTGAAATACGTCGCGCTGGCCATCCACCTTGCGCAGCTTGGTGCTGAAATACTGCCCGTCAAAGGCAACACGCTCACCATCATTGGCACAGCCTGCCAGCAGAGCGCTGACCGTCAAAACCGTCAAAGCATATTTCATAGACCTACTCCGCTGCGCCATGGGCCCGGCTTTGCCGACCGCCCCCGCGCCTATTGTGGACGGACGCGCCTGACACGCGCCCGCTATCGCCGCTCCTGCGCCAAGCGTCAAGCCATCGGGCCTGCCGCCGCGCAGGGTTTCACTCTGCCGCGACCGCGCTGACACGGCCCGTGCGCTTGTNTTTGATCCNGTCTTCGATCTCATCCCGGAAGTGGCGGATCAGACCCTGGATCGGCCAAGCCGCCGCATCGCCAAGCGCGCAGATCGTGTGGCCTTCGACCTGTTTGGTCACGTCGAGCAGCATGTCGATCTCTTCGGGTTCTGCATCGCCGGAAACCAGACGGTCCATCACGCGCATCATCCAGCCTGTGCCTTCGCGGCAGGGCGTGCACTGGCCGCAGCTTTCGTGTTTGTAGAACTTCGACAAACGCCAGATCGCTTTGATCACGTCGGTCGAGTTGTCCATCACGATCACCGCCGCCGTGCCGAGGCCGGAGCGCTGTTCGCGCAGATAATCAAAATCCATGATCGCGTCGCGCATGTCTTTGCCGGGGATCAGCGGCACCGAAGAGCCGCCGGGGATAACGGCCTTTAGGTTGTCCCAACCGCCGCGAATGCCGCCGCAATGTTTTTCGATCAACTCTTCAAACCCAATGCTCATCGCCTCTTCGACAACGCAGGGGTTGTTGACGTGGCCCGAGATCGCAAACAGCTTGGTGCCCGCGTTGTTGGCGCGGCCAAAGCCTGCGAACCACTCCGGCCCACGGCGCAGGATGGTCGGCACCACAGCGATGGATTCGACGTTGTTCACGGTCGTCGGGCAGCCATAAAGACCCGCGCCCGCCGGGAACGGCGGCTTCATCCGGGGCATGCCCTTCTTGCCTTCGAGGCTTTCCAGAAGAGCTGTTTCTTCGCCGCAGATATAGGCACCCGCACCGTGGTGCAGATAGATATCGAAGTCCCAGCCGGATTTGGAGGCGTTCTTGCCCACCAGACCAGCCTCATAGGCTTCATCAATCGCAGTCTGCAACGCTTCGCGTTCGCGGATATATTCGCCGCGCAGGTAGATATAGCAGGCGTGGGCATTCATCGCGAAAGAGGCGATCAGGCAGCCTTCGATCAGCGTATGCGGGTCGTGCCGCATGATCTCGCGGTCTTTGCAGGTGCCCGGCTCGGATTCGTCGGCATTGACCACCAGATAGGACGGGCGGCCATCGCTTTCCTTGGGCATGAAGGACCATTTCAGCCCGGTGGGGAAGCCCGCCCCGCCCCGGCCCCGCAGGCCAGAGGCTTTCATCTGGTCCACGATCCAATCGCGGCCTTTCTGGATGATTCCGGCAGTGCCATCCCAATGGCCGCGCGACTGCGCGCCTTTTAGGGTGCGGTCATGCATGCCGTAGATATTGGTAAAAATGCGGTCTTTGTCCTGAAGCATGATGCCTACCTTTGGTTCTCACGGCTGGCCCGGCGGGCCTGCCACATTTGATATATCACGACCATCGCCCAGAAAAGCGCGGCCAGTGCAGCAAAATCGAAGAGCAGCGCATAGCGCCCCGGCAGGCCAAGCGCCGGGCCAGCCCATTGCATGGCCAGCCACAAACACATGGTCACGGCAATGACCAGCCCTGCGGTGCGGCCCTTACGGGCAAGCGCTCTGTCTTCGGCTTCGCTCATGTCTCTCTCTTACCCCGATCAGCCCTCGGCCTTGCCGTCACTGGCAAAAGCTTTGGCTTGACCGATCCAATCGTCGCGCCGGATACGGCCCTTGAAACGCAGGCGGGAATCGACCCAGTCGATCTCATCCCCCTGAAGGGCTGCGATCTGATCGAAATGGAAGATGCCCAGTTCATTCAGGGTCTGTTCCAACTTCGGCCCGATGCCGCCAATCCGCTTAAGGTCATCTGCCCCGCCCGCACGCGGCGCGTCGAGCAGCGCGGGTTTGCCATCGGTAGAATGGCTATCGGTCGCAGGCACTGGTGCAGGCTCGGCCTTCGCAGGTTCGGCGGGCGCTTCGACGACCTTTTGCGGGGTCTTCACAACAGCGGGCGCTTCTTCGGCCTCGATGACCTGTTCTGGTGCGGCTTCAACGGCAGCGGTATCGGCCACGGGCGCTGTCGGCTCCTGAAGCGGCGTTTCCTTAGAAGGCGCGGAAGGGGTTTCGACGGCCTCCTTCGGGGGCGTCACTACAGCAACTGCTTCTTCCGCCTTGGCGACCTGTTCCGGTGCCGCCTCAACGGCAGCAGTATCGGCCACGGGCGCTGTCGGCTCCTGTGGCGGTGTTTCTTCAGCGGGTTCAACCGGCGCGCTTGCCTTGCGCGCCGCCCCGATCCCGGCGTCCCCCGCGGGGACTGAACCCACAGCAGAAGAAACGCTTCCCGATGCCGTTGAAGCCCCTGCGACCGATGCAGCCGCCGCGCTGCGCGTGCTGTCTTGGGGGGCAGCGGCGGGCACGTCTTTGCACAGCAGGGTCAGCGCCAGATAGCCCACGATCACCGCCACCAGCACACCGGCCACGATCGACATCAACAGCCCCCAGATGCCGAAGGCCAGCAATAGGAATGCCACCAGCAAACCGGCACCGGCACCCAGCCACCAACAGCGCTTGGTGCAGGCCTCTCGTTCCGAAATATCCGTCATGACTGTCCTTCTCTCCCTTAATGCGGGCGATGCGGCTTATGGCTTTGCGGGGTGGTAATGGTGCCGTCCTTGGCCCGTTGTGAAATCTCCGTCTTTAGTCTTTGGCGAGGCGCGCGGCCTGCTCTGCCCAATTGTCGCGGCTGACGCGACCTTTGAACCCTTCGAGGTTCTGATCAACCCAAGCGACCTCTTCTGGGCCCCACTGGGCGATCTGGTCAAAGTGGTAAAAGCCCATGCCGTTCAGCATCTGCTCCAGCTTCGGGCCGACGCCTTTGATCTTTTTCAGGTCGTCCGCACCGCCCTCGCGGGGGGCGTCCAACTGGGCGGGCTTTTGGCCAGGCGTCGCGGGGGCGCTGGTCTCGGCCTTTACCGCATCGGGACTCTCGCCCTTGGGGTCGCGTTTGGAGCGTGGTTTGCTCTTTGACGTGGCTTCGGCTTCTTGTTCGGTGACGCCGGTTTTGTCGGTGGCCTCGCCCTCGGCGGGACGCGGCTCTTCGGCTTCGACCTCTTCCACCGTTTCAGGCTGCGGCGCCTCGGGCTGGTTTTGCCACGGGGTCAGCAGCGGCACTTCGGTGCCGTCGATGCGTTTGACGGTATCGCCGATGTCCACCGCAGCCTGCACGCTGGCATTGTATTGCGTGCGCCCGCTTTCGTGGTCCGTGAGGCTGGTCAACCCGCCCAAAGGCTCTGACGCATAGCGCCCGTTCTGCGGGCCGGGCACCGGCACGCGCCCATCGCTCAACTCATCAAGGATTTCATTGAGCCGCGCGGTGGTCAGGTCTTCGTAATAGTCTTTGCCAATCTGGGCCATCGGCGCGTTGGAGCACGCGCCAAGGCATTCGACTTCTTCCCACGAAAAACGCCCATCCGCCGACAACTCATGCGGTTTGGCGGCAATGCGTTCTTTGCAGACGGCGACCAAATCCTCGGCCCCGCAGATCATGCAGGATGTGGTGCCGCAAACTTGGATATGTGCCACGGAACCAACAGGTTGCAGCTGAAACATGAAGTAGAATGTCGCCACTTCCAGCCCGCGGATATAGGCCATGCCCAGCATTTCCGAGACATGTTCAATCGCCGCACGGGTCAGCCAACCCTCTTGCTCCTGCGCGCGCCACAGCAGTGGAATGATCGCGCTGGCCTGACGGCCTTCGGGGTATTTGGTGATCTGCGCTTCGGCCCATTCTTGGTTGGCGGGCGTGAAGGCAAAACTGTCGGGCTGGTCAGGGTGTAGACGGCGGAGCATTAGTTCGAACCTATGGTCAGGCGGAGGCCAAAAGCGCCTCCGGCGTAAATTTCTTCAAAATGGAGCGATGCGGCCTGCATCACCGGTCGATCTCTCCAAAGACGACGTCCATGGTGCCGATGATCGCGGCCACATCGGCAAGCTGGTGGCCGCTGGCCACATGGTCCATCGCCTGCAAGTGCAAGAAGCCCGGCGCGCGGATCTTAGAGCGGTAGGGCTTGTTGGAGCCATCGGCCACGAGGTAGACGCCGAACTCGCCCTTCGGCGCCTCGACCGCACAATACACTTCGCCCTCGGGCACGTGGAAACCTTCGGTGTAAAGCTTGAAGTGGTGGATCAGGCTTTCCATGTCGGTCTTCATTGCGGTGCGCGATGGCGGGGTGATCTTGCCGCGGGCGAGGATATCGCCCTGCCCTTCGGGGGCGCGCAGTTTTTCGATCGCCTGCTGGATGATGTGGGTCGACTGGCGCATCTCTTCCATGCGGCAGAGGTAACGGTCAAAGCAGTCGCCGTTCTTGCCCACGGGGATTTGAAAGTCGAATTCGTCATAGCATTCATAGGGTTGCGAACGCCGCAGATCCCACGCCAGCCCCGAGCCGCGCACCATGACGCCGCTGAATCCGTAATCGAGAATTTCCTGCTCGGAGACGATGCCGATGTCGACGTTCCGCTGTTTAAAGATCCGGTTCTCGGTCAGCAGCTCGTCGATATCGACCATGAATTTTGTCAGGAATTGCGCGCACCATGTTTCGATATCGTCCAGCAGCGCTGGCGGCAGGTCTTGGTGGACACCACCGGGACGGAAGTAGGCCGCGTGCAAACGCGCGCCACAGGCCCGCTCGTAAAAGATCATCAGGCTTTCGCGCTCTTCAAAACCCCAGAGCGGCGGCGTCAGCGCGCCCACGTCAAGCGCCTGCGTGGTGATGTTGAGAAGGTGGTTCAGGATGCGGCCAATCTCGCAGAACAGCACCCGGATCAGCGAGGCACGGCGCGGCACCACGGTGCCGGTCAGCTTTTCGATGGCCAGACACCAAGCGTGCTCTTGGTTCATCGGGGCCACGTAATCCAACCGGTCGAAATACGGCAGGTTTTGCAGATAGGTGCGGCTCTCCATCAGCTTTTCGGTGCCACGGTGCAGCAGACCGATATGCGGATCGCACCGCTCTACAACCTCGCCGTCAAGCTCAAGCACCAGACGCAGAACACCGTGTGCGGCAGGGTGTTGCGGGCCGAAGTTGATGTTGAAGTTACGGATCTTCTGTTCGCCGGACTCAAAGTCGGTCGACCCGTCGTCAAAGGCTTTTGTGCGAATGTCGCCGTCCATTACCGTTTCTCCAGTTCTTGCAGCTTCATGCCCATCCACCACAGCAAGGCGATCGTGCCCAGCGGGATCAGACAGGCCGCCGCCCAGTATTTATTAATGCCAAAGAACGGCAGCAGCTTGACCATTGGAATGGCCGTCAGCGCCGAGAGGATCAGCCAGCCCAGCCCGCCCATTACTTCGCGTCCTTGCTCACATTGCCATCGGGCGCGGACCTGTCATCGCCGGGCAGAATGTAATCGGCCCCTTCCCAAGGCGACATGAAATCGAACTGGCGGTATTCCTGCACAAGGCTCACCGGTTCATAGACCACGCGCTTGGCGGCTTCGTCATAGCGCACTTCGGTATAGCCCGTCGTCGGGAAGTCCTTGCGCAGCGGGTGGCCGCGAAAGCCATAGTCGGTCAGGATGCGGCGCAGGTCCGGGTGACCGGAAAACAGGATGCCGAACATGTCGAAGACTTCACGCTCGAACCAATCGGCACTGGGGTGAACGCCGGTGATCGAGGGCACCATATCCTTTTCACGCGCGGTGGCACGCAGGCGGATGCGGTGGTTTTGGTACATCGACAGGAAGTGATACACCACGTCGAACCGTTTCGCACGGCCCGGATAATCCACCGCCGTGATATCGACCAAAGTCGAGAAACGGCAGGTCGGGTCGCCTTTGAGGAACTCAACAAGGCCCGCGATATTTGCCAGTGCCACGGACATGTTCAACTCACCCTTGGTGACATCCCATCCCAGCACACAATCGGGCCGCTTGGCTTCGATATAGGCCCCAAGTTCCTGCAGTTGTTCGCTCATCGCAAATCTTCCTTCCACGCGCCGATCAACGCCATCTCACTGTCCCGCGCCTTTGGCGCATCGTCCTTTTGCCTGCCCCGATCCGGCGCAGGCCCTTGTCTTAGCGCACAATTGTCCCGGTGCGGCGGATTTTACGCTGCAACTGGAGGATACCATAGAGCAGCGCCTCTGCCGTGGGCGGGCAACCAGGCACATAGACATCAACCGGCACGATCCGGTCACAGCCGCGCACGACCGAGTAGCTGTAGTGGTAGTAGCCGCCACCATTGGCACAGGAGCCCATCGAGATCACATAGCGCGGCTCTGGCATCTGGTCGTAGACCTTGCGCAGCGCCGGGGCCATCTTGTTGGTCAGCGTCCCCGCGACGATCATCAGGTCCGACTGGCGCGGAGAGGCGCGCGGTGCGGTGCCGAAACGCTCAAGGTCATAGCGCGGCATGGAGCTGTGCATCATCTCAACCGCGCAGCAGGCCAGACCAAAGGTCATCCAGTGCAAGCTGCCGGTACGCGCCCAGTTGATGATGTCTTCGGTAGAGGTCAGCAGGAAACCCTTGTCCTGCAACTCGGCATTCAGGCTCTGGGTCGCGAATTCAGGATCAGGCCCCGCACCGTATTGACCGTAGGCTGCTGGCGCAGAAGCACCGGATTTCACCCGCGGGCTTTGGTGGCCATCGCCCATCACCGGGGTGACCAGCGCGTCATCATTTACTGCCATTCCAGCGCTCCCTTCTTCCATTCATAGGCGAAGCCAGCCGTCAGCACGCCCAAGAACACCATCATCGACCAAAAGCCCACCATGCTCACCTCTTTGAAGGCCACGGCCCATGGGAAGAGGAAGGCGATTTCGAGATCGAAGATGATGAAGAGGATCGACACCAGATAGAAACGCACGTCAAACTTCATCCGCGCGTCGTCAAAAGCGTTGAACCCGCACTCATAGGCCGAGACCTTTTCCGGGTCAGGATTGCGCACGGCCACGACCACGGCGGCGAGGATCAGCACGAGGCCAAGGCCAATCGCCACGGCCAGAAAAACGAGGATGGGCAGGTATTCCCGCAGCATGTCGTCCAAGGGGATGCTCCTTTCGCGGTGCGCGGCATGAGGCAAAGGCCAAAAGCCCGCGCAGACAAACTTGGAACGGGTTTAACTCTGCCCGTGGGTAGGGTCAACGGGCCAAGCCCGGTTAATGCCGCCCACGGGCCCGCAATAGAGCCATTTCGCCAAAGCCTTGAGCTAGACCACCCATGCGGCTTTGCGCTTGTCGAAGAAGGCACCGATTCCTTCAGCGGCCTCATCGGTTTCCCAGCGTGCCGCGAGCGCGTCGATCGACATTTTCACCGCCTCTGGTGTGGCGATTCCACCCAAGTCCTGCGCCAGCTTCTTGGCCGCCGCAACGGCACCCGGCGCGCAGGAGAGATAGGGCACGACTTCGGCCTCAATCGCCGCGTCGAGCTCGTCGGCCGGAACGGCGCGGGCGAGCAGCCCCAGATCGACCGCCTCCGCCGCGCCAAAAAGCCGCGCCGACATGAAGACGCGGCGCGCGCGCCCCTCGCCCATCCGCGCCAAAACGTATGGCCCGATCGTCGCCGGGATGATGCCCAGCCGGGCTTCGGTGAACCCCATCTTGAGCGTATCGACCCCCACGGCCACGTCACAAACCGAAGCCATGCCGACCCCGCCGCCAAAGGCATTGCCCTGCAACTTCCCGATCACCGGCTTCGGCAGCGCATTGAGCGCGCCCAGCATCGTCGCCAGCTTGCCCGCCTCGGCTGAGCGTGTCACGCCATCCATATCCGCCTGATCGCGCATCCAGCCCAGATCGCCGCCCGCGCAAAAGGATTTGCCCGCCCCGGTCAGCACCACCACACGCACCGCATCGTCGGCGGCCAGTTTACCCGCCGCATCCGTCAGGTCCGCCAGCATCTGCGCGGACATCGCATTGTGCTTTTCAGGACGGTTCAGGGTGAGCGTCGTCACCCCGCGCGCGTCGGTTTCGATCGTCAAAGTCTCGTACATGTCAGCCTCGCATTGCCCGCGCCATTTCAGCGGCTTCCAGCACCACCGCCTGATCGAGGCCGGTGTCATAGCCAAGCGCCGTCAGATGTTCGTTCACCGCCTCGGTGGCGACATTGCCCGCCGCGCCGGGCGCATAGGGGCAACCGCCCAAGCCGCCCACCGCCGCGTCAAAGACCCGCAGCCCCATCGACAGCGAGGCGTCGATATTGGCCATCGCCCGCCCGTGCGTGTCATGGTAGTGCCCCGCCAGCCGCCCTGCCGGCACCACGTCGCGCACCGAAAGCAGCATCCGCGCGATGCTGTCGGGCGTGCCCGCGCCGATGGTGTCGCCCAAGGAAATCTCGTAACAGCCCATCGCAAAGAGCCTGTCGGCCACCCGCGCCACCGCGCCGGGGTCGACCTTACCGTCATAGGGGCATTCCACCACGCAAGAGACATAGCCCCGCACCGGCATGTCCACATGCCGCGCCTCTTCAAGGATCGGGGCAAACCGCTCAAACGCCTCTTCGATGCTGGCGTTGATGTTCTTCTGGCTAAAGCCTTCCGAGGCCGAGGCGAAGATGGCGATCTCATCCGCCTTTGCGGCCAGCGCATCCTCATAGCCGCGCATGTTCGGCGTCAGCGCGGCATAGCGCACGCCCTCGGCCCGTGTGATCCCCGCCAGTACCTCGCCTGACCCGGCCATCTGCGGCACCCATTTCGGGCTGACGAAACTGGCGCATTCGATGCGGGCAAAGCCTGCGGCGCTCAGCTTGTCCACCAGCGCGACCTTTTCGGCCACGGGAATCTCGCGTTTTTCGTTCTGCAGACCGTCCCGCGGGCCGACCTCGAAAATCTCACATGGTCCAAGGCTCATTGGCCGCTCTCCTTCCCTGAATGGGCCACGGTCACTCAACCGGCCATGGCGCGTAGAAATCCTCCTCGTAAAGCTTTGCCCCATCGGGCAAGGCCTGTGCGAAGCTGTCACGTTCCGTGATCCGTTCATACCACGCCGCGACCGAGGGGTGGTCATCCAATTTCACGAAATGCCGCGCCATATAGACCGCTTGGCCCACCGAGATATCGGCGGCCGAAAAGCCAGAGGTCAACAAGTAGTCGCGGTTCTCCAGCGGTGTCGAGAGCCGCGCCTCCAGCGCATCATAGCATTTCCCGATCCGCGCGGCTTCGAGCTTCATCACGATGGGGCTGCGCATGGAATCGTCGCGCAGGGCGATGTGCTGCTGGGTTAGCGCCGCGGTGTGCTGGCTGACGGTTTCCGCAAAATGCACCCAGACCAGCCAAGCCATCCTATCAGGGCTGCCGACAGAACGGCCCATGCGGTCGGGGCTGTAGCGTTCGCAGAGGTACTGCGTGATCGCGCCAGTCTCAAACATACGCTCGCCGTCGATTTCCAGCGCCGGAACCCGCCCCGCGGGCGAGAGGATCAGATATTCCGGGTCGCGCAAACTGCGGTCGAAGGCATGAACCTTGACCTGAAACTCCACATCGTCGAGTTCGTGCAGCAGCCAGAGTGTGCGCATCGAGCGGGTCTGGGGGCAGTGGTGCAGCGTAATCATGCGTCTTCCTCGGCTTCCAGCCGNACCANCGCGGCACCGGCTTCGACCTGATCACCGGGCTGTGCCAGCACCTCGGCCACCACGCCATCGCGCGCGGCGAGCAACGAATGCTCCATCTTCATCGCCTCCAGCACCGCCAGACGGTCGCCTTTGGCAACGCTTTGGCCAACCTCGGCGTCGATGGCACGGACCAGACCGGGCATCGGGGCCTCAACGATGTTGCCATCGCCATGGGCTGCGGCGGCCCGCGCCAGCGGATCGATCACACCAAAAGCGATACCATAGGCGTCAAAGACCGTGACCACGTCGCCAGCAACTGAGACCGGCGGCGCGACATGGCCGTCGATCTTCCAGCGTCCGCCAATCCGCTCAGCGCGCAACTCGTGATCGGCCACGGTCCAAAGCTGCATGTCCTCGGACAGCACCCGCACCTTCAGCAAATGCTCTTCGCCATCATGGCCCAGCATCACCTGCCGTCGCAAGGGCCGCCAGAGGTTGAACCCGGCCTCTGCCTGCGGCTGATCCAACCCAAGCGCCGCCATCCCCGCCAGCGCGAAATGCCGCCCCGGCACCTCTGGCTGCGCGGTCAGCGCGTCGATATCCCGCGCGATCAGCCCGGTGTCGACATCGCCCTTGGCAAAGCCTTCATGCCCCGCCAGTGCGCCGAGGAAGGCGAGGTTGGTGACCGTGCCGCCCACCTCGCAGCCCTTGAGCGCCGCGCGCAGGCGCGACAGTGCCACGTCGCGCGTGGCCCCGTGCACGATGACCTTAGCGATCATCGGGTCATAAAAGGGGCTGATCGTGTCGCCCGCCCGCACACCGCTGTCCGCGCGGGTCTGGGGCGTGAAGGACAGATGCGTCAGCGTGCCGGTGGCGGGCAGAAACCCCTTCGGCACATCCTCGGCATAGAGCCGCGCCTCGAAGGCATGGCCGTTGATCGTGAGTTCATCTTGAGCCTTTGGCAGGGCCTCGCCCGCTGCCACGCGCAGCTGCCATTCCACCAGATCGATCCCGGTCACCAGTTCGGTCACCGGATGCTCCACCTGCAGGCGCGTGTTCATCTCCATGAAGAAGAACCCGTCGGTCGAGAGCCCACCGGAGCCGTCGACGATGAATTCCACCGTCCCTGCCCCGGCATAGCCGATCGCTTCGGCGGCGCGCACCGCCGCTTGGCCCATGGCCGCGCGCATATCTTCTGTCATGCCCGGCGCGGGCGCCTCCTCGATCACCTTTTGGTGGCGGCGCTGCAGCGAACAGTCCCGTTCGAACAGATGCACCGCATGGGTGCCGTCGCCAAAGACCTGCACCTCGATATGGCGCGGCTTAGTCACGAACTTCTCGACCAATACATCCGGGTTGCCAAAGGCGGTCTTGGCCTCCGAGCGTGCCGAGTCGAGCGCCGCCTGAAAGCCCTTGGGCTCCTCGACCAGTCGCATGCCTTTGCCACCGCCGCCCGCGACGGCCTTGATCAACACCGGATAGCCGATCTTCTCGGCTTCCTCAGCCAAAAGCGCATCGTCCTGATCCGCCCCGTGGTAGCCCGGCACGACGGGCACGCCCGCCTCGACCATCAGTGCCTTGGCGGCGTCCTTGAGGCCCATGGCCCGGATCGCCTTGGCCGAGGGGCCGATGAAGGTGAGCCCCGCGGCCGCGACCGCCTCCACGAAATCGGGGTTCTCGCTCAGAAACCCGTAGCCCGGATGGATCGCCTGCGCGCCGGTATCCAGCGCGGCTTGAATGATCACATCGCCCTTCAGATAACTCTCAGCCGGGGCCGAGCCGCCAATATGCACGGCGGCATCCGCCATCGCCACGTGTTTCGCGCCCGCATCGGCGTCCGAGTACACCGCCACGCAGCGCACCCCCATGGCTTGTGCGGTTTCCATCACCCGGCAAGCAATCTCACCCCGGTTCGCAATCAGGATCGTGTCAAACATGCCCTACCCTTTTCATCTCTTTCTGGCTCCGAATATGTTGTGGGATCGCGGAGGGGTGCCCCCCGCTTCGCGCCACAATCACATCCGGAACAAACCAAATTTCGTCGGCTCAATCGGCGCGTTTAGGCTGGCCGAAAGGCTCAGGTAAAGCACATCGCGGCTCTTGCGCGGATCGATGATCCCGTCGTCCCACAGCCTTGCAGAGGCATAGAGCGGATGGCTCTGTTTCTCGAACATATCGATCGTCGGCTGTTTGAAGGCGGTCTCTTCCTCCTCGGTCCAGGTGTCGCCCGCCCGCTCAATCGCGTCGCGTTTGACGGTGGCCAACACCCCCGCCGCCTGAGCGCCCCCCATGACCGAGATCCGGCTGTTGGGCCAAGACCACAGGAACCGCGGACGGTATGCCCGGCCCGACATGCCGTAGTTGCCCGCCCCGAAGGAGCCGCCGACCAGCATGGTGATCTTGGGCACATTGGTGGTGGCCACCGCCGTCACCATCTTAGCGCCGTGGCGGGCGATGCCCTCGTTCTCGTATTTGCGGCCGACCATGAAGCCGGTGATGTTCTGCAGGAACACCAGCGGGATGTTACGCTGGCTGCAAAGCTCCACGAAATGCGCGCCCTTCTGGGCGGCTTCGGAAAACAGCACGCCGTTGTTGGCAATGATGCCGATGGGGCAGCCTTTGACATGGGCAAAGCCGCAGACCAGCGTCTCGCCAAAGCGGGACTTGAACTCGTCAAAGCGGCTGCCGTCGACCAGCCGCATGATCACCTCGCGGATGTCATAGGGCGTGCGCAGATCGGCTGGCACGACGCCCAACATCTCGGCGGGGTCATAAGCGGGCTCTTCGGGGCTGGCCCAATCGACGGTTGTCGGTTTGGTCTTGTTCAGCTGCCCCACCGCGCGGCGCGCTAGTGCCAGCGCATGGGCATCGTCTTCGGCGAGGTAATCGGCCACGCCTGACAGACGGGTGTGCACGTCGCCACCGCCGAGGTCTTCGGCGCTCACCACTTCCCCCGTCGCGGCCTTCACCAGCGGCGGTCCGGCGAGGAAGATGGTGCCCTGTTCCTTCACGATGATCGTCACATCCGACATCGCAGGCACGTAAGCGCCGCCGGCGGTGCAAGAGCCCATCACCACGGCGATCTGGGCGATGCCCTTGGCGCTCATCCGCGCCTGATTGTAGAAAATCGCGCCAAAATGGTCGCGGTCGGGAAAGACTTCATCTTGGTTCGGCAGGTTGGCACCGCCCGAGTCCACCAGATAGATGCAAGGCAGATGGTTCGCCTCGGCAATCTCCTGCGCGCGGAGGTGTTTTTTCACCGTCATCGGGTAATAGGTGCCGCCCTTCACGGTGGCGTCGTTGCAGACCACCATGACCTCATGGCCCTGCACCCGACCGATGCCCGCGATCACACCGGCGGCAGGGGCCGCGCCATCGTAAAGCCCATGCGCTGCCGTGGCGCCGATTTCCAGAAACGGGCTGCCGGGGTCGAGCAGGTTCGCCACCCGCTCTCTGGGGAGCATCTTGCCCCGGCTCTCGTGCCGTGCACGGGATTTCTCGCCACCGCCGAGGGCTGCAGCCTCCGCCGCGTCGCGCACTTCGCTCAGTGCCTTGAGATGGGCCATCTCATTGGCCTTATAGGCATCCGAGGATGGCAGGGCTTGGGATGTCAGTTTCATGTTACGTCCTCATTCTCTCGCGCCGCCAGACGCTTTAGTTCCTTGCGGATTACCTTGCCGGTCACGGTCATCGGCAGGTCCTCCACGAATGCAATCTCGCGCGGGTAGGAATAGCTTGCGAGCCGGTTTTTGACCCAGTCTTGCAACTCTTTCGCCTCGACCTCGGCACCGGGTTTCAGCACCACGTAGGCCTTGACGATCTCGGTCCTAAGCGCATCGGGTTTGCCGACCACCCCGCAGGTCGCAACCGCGCTATGGGTGAGCAGGCAATCCTCGATCTCCGCCGGGCCGATGCGGTAGCCAGCGGAGGTAATCACATCATCCTCGCGACCCACAAAACGCAGGTAGTCGCCCTCCCAGATGCCCCGGTCGCCGGTCAGCAGCCAGTCGCCGTGGAATTTGGCCGCCGTCTCCTCGGGCCGGTTCCAGTAGTGCAGCATCATCGAGGGCGCGCCTTTGCGCACCGCCACATCGCCTTCGGCATCGGTGGGGTGGCCGCCCTCATCCAGCACGGCGATCTCGAACCCCGGCACCGGCTTGCCGATGCAACCGGGCTGCGCCGGGAAGTCACCCCCGCAGCTTGAGGCCACCATGTTGCATTCGGTCTGCCCGTAAAACTCGTTGATCTCCAGCCCGAAGGCTTTGCGACCCCATGCCAGCATCTCGGCGCCCAGAGGCTCGCCGCCACTGGCGACCGAACGCAGGCCGGGCAAGGATACATCCGCGGCTTTCAGCATGCGAAGCGCCGTGGGCGGGAAGAAGACGTTGCGCACCTCACCGCGCGAAATCACATCGGCGCAGCCTTCGACGGTGAACTTGGGCATCCGTGCGGCCACTACCGGCACGCCAAGTGCCAGCGCAGGCATCGCTACGTCGAACAGCCCACCGATCCATGCCCAATCCGCGGGCGTCCAAAGGCAATCGCCCGCCTGCCCCAGATGGTCATGGCTGACCGAGACCCCGGGCAGATGGCCCGAGAGCACCCGGTGGCCATGCAGCGCGCCTTTCGGCGTGCCGGTGGTGCCGGAGGTGTAGATCAGCACGGCGGGGTCTTCGGGGCCGACATCGGCAAAGTCGACCGGGCCGCCTGCCGTGCCCACATCAGCCGCCATCCACGGGGTGGCCAGATCGCCCAGCAGGTCCGCGCCTTCGGCATCGGTCAGCACAATCGCACAGCCTGCATCGCCAATCCGGCTGGCCAGCGCGTCACGTTTGAAAAGCTTGAACAGCGGCACAGAGATCGCGCCGATCTTCCAGATCGCCAGATGCGCCGCCGCGCACCACGGCGATTGGCTGAGCAAGACACCCACGCGCTCCCCGGGGGCTACTTCGGCCTTCAGCGCGCGGGCCAGCCCATCGACCATCTCATGCAGCGCGCCGTAGCTCACGTCGCGGCGGACCGCGTCGGTCAGATCAATGATCGCTGTGGCGTCATCGGGCTGCGCCAAACACTGCGCGGCCATGTTGCCCTGCCAGATCGGCCAATCGTCCTGTGTCATATCAGCTTCGATACTCCGGGTTTTCAAAATCAAACCGCGCGCCGGCATCCCATGCGTTGCGGTCGTTGCCCTCTTGCGAATAGCCGCCCGCCGCTTTCAGCATTCGTGCCAGATGCATGGCGTTCCAAGTCATGATGGTGGTGTTGCGCTGCGTGAATTCGTTGTCGAACCCTGCGCGCTTGCCGTCCACATCATCGCCATAAGACGGCCCCGGCCCCGCCTCGCCAATCCAGCCGCAATCGGCCTGCGGCGGGATGGTGTAGCCAAGGTGGTTCATCGCAAAACCGGTAGTCATGGCGACATGTTTGATGCCGTCCTCATTGCCCGTCACCACCGAGCCGCCGACCTTGCCGTAAAAGACCGACTGACCCTTGTCGTTCAACTTGCCCGACATGGCATAAAGCCGCTCGATAAACACCCGGCAGACGCTGCTTTCCTCGCCCAGCCAAAGCGGGGTGCCGATGATCAGGATGTCGGCGGCCAGCACTTTCTCCCAGAGCGCGGGCCAATCGTCCCGGTCCCAGCCGTGCTCGGTCATGTCCGGATAGACGCCCGGCGGCACTTGGTGGTCCAGCAGGTATAGGTGCTCGACGCTCACCCCCTGCGCCTCCATGATGCCCGCGCTGGCGTTCATCAGAAGTTGGGTATGGCTGTCGCCCGGTGTCTTTTTGAGCGAGCAGTTCACATAGAGTGCTTTGAGGTCGGAAAAGTCAGTCATCGCCAAGTTCCTTCTTAAGTTGCTCCAACTCCCGGTCGAGGAAGAAAGAGGTGATGGAGCGAATGATGACCAGCATCAGCAGGAAGAGCAGGTCCGCAAACCGCAGGCTGATCGCAGTGTGGATCACATCCGACACGATAAAAAGCTCCAACCCCGCAAGGATGTAGCGTCCCAGTTCGATGCGCTCGCGGTTGGTGCGGCGCACCCGCTCCGCGCCCTTTTTGGCGATCTCGGCAATCGTCACCCCGGTCAGGAAACGCGCCGCGCCGATCAGCAGCAGAATGATGGCCGCGATGTCGATGACCGCCGCGAGGATCTCGAACCCCTCAATCAGCCACGGCAGAAAATCGTGCATCACACCGCCTTCTGTCTCCAGTTCTATCAGGTTCTCCATTCTGATCCCTCCGTCCTGTCAGGCCGACACTTCGTGACGCGGTTAATAGGCCGCCCCCAGACGCAGAGCCTGTTCGGCCGTCATCTGCATCAGGCAGGCCAAGGTTGCAGGCCCGCCGCCCGTGCCACCGCCCCATTGGCTGCGTTCATAATCGCAGGCGGCATCGCGAAAGGTAATCCACGCGCGCTGCATGTCACGCAGGGCCTCGGCCTGAGAGGGCAATTCCGGCTGGTAGAGCGCGGCATCCTCATCGGCAGATTTAGACTGCACCATCCGCGCGCGGTAGTTCTCGTTCAGCAAGCCGTCCCAGAAGGTCAACTCCGCGTCGAGACAGCCTCCCATGCCATAGGTCGAATATCCGCCCGGCGCTTCCATGCAGAGGTTTGACGACAAGCCGATACAGGCGCGCTGGTCGGTGAACTCTTGCGCCCCGCCAGACATTCTGCGGTGGCGGCGTCGGAATAGGTGATCTCTTGCGCGGCCACCGGCCCCGCAAGAAGCGCACAGGCCAGCAGCGCGGCGCGCATCACATGGCCCCCATCATCTCACGGCCCACCAACATGCGGCGGATTTCCGAGGTGCCCGCGCCGATCTCCATCAGCTTGGCATCGCGGAAGATGCGGCCCACGGGATTGTCGCTGAGATAGCCCGCGCCGCCCATCGCCTGCACCGCCTGATGCGCCTGCACCATCGCCTGTTCCGAGGCATAGAGGCAGCAAGCCGCCGCGTCCTGACGGGTCACATCGCCCCGGTCACAAGCCTGCGCCACGCTGTAGACATAGGCCCGGGCCGAGTTCATCGCGGTGTACATATCCGCCATCTTGCCCTGCATCAGTTGGAAATCCCCGATGCGCTGGCCGAACTGCTTGCGCTCGGCCATATAGGGCATGATCTCATCCAGACAGGCGGCCATGATGCCAAGGCCGATGCCTGCCAGCACGACGCGCTCGTAGTCGAGGCCCGACATCAGCACGCGCACGCCCTTGCCCTCTTCGCCGAGGATGTTCTCGAAGGGCACTTCGCAATCTTCAAAAATCAATTCGGCGGTGTTCGAGCCGCGCATGCCCAGCTTGTCGAAATGGTTCGAGGTGGTGAAGCCCTTCATCGACTTTTCAATCAGGAAGGCGGTGATCCCCTTCGAGCCCGCCTCGGGGTTGGTCTTGGCGTAAACCACCAGCGTCTCGGCATCGGGGCCATTGGTGATCCAGTATTTGTTGCCGTTCAGGCGGAAGTGATCGTTCCGCTTTTCGGCATTCAACTTCATGCTCACCACGTCACTGCCCGCGCCCACTTCGGACATGGCCAGCGCGCCGACATGCTCGCCCGAGCAGAGTTTCGGCAAGAACTGCGCCTTTTGCTCTGGCGTGCCGTTCAGCTTGATCTGGTTCACGCAGAGGTTGGAATGCGCCCCGTAGGAAAGCGAGACCGAGGCCGAGGCGCGGGCGATCTCTTCGACCGCGACAGTGTGGGCGACGTAGCCAAGACCGGAGCCGCCGAACTCTTCTTCGACGGTCATACCCAAGAGGCCCAGTTCGCCCATCTCGGTCCAAAGTTCAGGCGGGAATTCGTTCTTCGTGTCGATCTCGGCCGCCATCGGCTTGACGCGCTCCTGCGCCCAGCGGTGCACCATCTCACGCATGGCCGCGACGTCTTCTCCCAGATCAAACTGCATACTTGCGTTGAACACGGCTTCTCCCCCGATTTATTGAACGCTTGTTCATTACCTACCGCCCCGCCCGCTTTGCGTCAAGCAGCGCGATGTGGAACCGCGCTGCGCCGCGGCGGGTTGGCCCTGCGACCAAGGGAACACTACAACAAAGCGAGATGCAAATGAGCGATGATCTGAAAAAAGAGTTCTGGGACCGTCTGGACGACACCCGCGCCGGGATGCTAGCAACCAAGACCGCCCGTGCGATCCCGATGACCCACTACATCGACGAAGACGACCGTTCCGCCGTGCTCTGGTTTATCACCGCCAAAGGCACCGATTTGGCGAAATCTGCCGAGGGGCGCGCCGCTGCGGAATATCTGATCGCCAGCAAGGACGAATCTCTTTGGGCACGGATCGACGGTCATGTCTCTGCCGTTACCAACCCGACTGAGTTGGACAAGATCTGGAACGCCATTGCGGGCGCGTGGTTCGAGGACGGCAAGCAAGACCCCGATGTGCAACTGATCCGCTTCGACCTGACCGAAGCCGAGGTCTGGGCCACCGATGGCGGGTTCAAATTTCTCTATGAGATCGGCAAAGCCCAACTGACCGGCGAGAAACCCGATATGGGCAAACATGGCACAATCCGCTTCTAAACCTAGCCGCCCGAGGCCACGGTGAGGCAGGAATTCGCTCCCATTGACGAGGCGAATTCCTGTTCCAGTAAGGCCACCTCGGCGGGGGTCGTCCTGTACCGGTGCAACCGCCGTGTCGGATCACTGTCACCGCCGCCTCAATCGCGCCGTCAGGGACCGGCTCCCGCTGCGTGAAGCTGCCGAAACGCTCTGCCGTCAGGCGGCCTTGCCGATCAAACGTTCAATGACCTCCGGCAGGTCGGCAAAATTGTCCAACAGGGCTTCGGGCTCCAGCGCTGCCATGTCCTCGCCCGAGGGGCCAAAAGTTACTAGCACACAGGGCACCCCGGCGGCTTTGGCGGTTTTGCGGTCGGTGTCGCTGTCCCCGATCAACACGCATTGTGCCGGATCGCCGCCGGCACGCCGCGCGGTTTCGAACAAATGCTCGGGGTCGGGCTTGCGCACGTCCAGACTATCGGCCCCCAGCATCGCGCCGAATGCATCCCGCACGCCAAGCCGGGTCAACAGCAACTCTGCCAAAGCCTCGGGTTTGTTGGTGCAGATCGCCACGCGGTAGCCTGCGGCCTTGAGCGCGGCCACCGCCTCCATCGCGCCGGGGTACATGATGGTATGGGTGTCAATGTCGCGCCCATAGGCTTCGAGTAGCATTGGGTAATAGCGGTCAATCGTCGCCGCATCATCGGCACGGCCCAGCTTTTGCATTCCCAGCGTCAGCATGGCTCGCCCGCCACGCAGCGCGGTGCCCGCATCCTCGGCATGAACCAGCACATCGCCCTCGCCCATATCACGGAAACAGGCGTTGGCGGCGGCGATCAAATCGCCTGAGGTATCGGCCAAAGTGCCGTCGAGATCGAAAACGACTGTCTTCACTGGGTACTCCTTGGGCGGAACCCCGCCTTGCAAAATGGCATCGTGTTGCAGACCGCAATCTAGTTTGATGGGCCACAACCTTGCGCCTTTGTGCGAAGCGCGTAAAGAGAATGCAAGCTGAAGGACAAAGAGATTTACATGGAAACTGCACTGATCATCCTTGCCGCGGGCAAGGGGACACGGATGAACTCGGACCTGCCAAAGGTGCTGCACCGCGTCGCCTCCGCTCCCATGCTCGAACACGCCATGGCCGCAGGCGCCATGCTTGGCCCCCGTCATACGGTTGTCGTCGCGGGCCACGGGGCGGATCAAGTGCGTGCTGCGGCCACCCTCTTTGACGAGGACGCGCAGGTGGTCGAACAGACCGAACAGCTGGGCACGGCCCATGCGGTGGCACAGGCCCGCCCGGCGTTGGAAGGTTTCGACGGTATGGCGCTGGTGCTTTACGGCGACACGCCCTTCGTGCAGCCCGAGACATTGGAAAAGATGCAAGAAGCTTTGGCCACCCATGATGTGGTGGTGCTGGGGTTCGAAGCCGCCGACCCCGCCCGCTATGGCCGTCTGGTGATGCAGGGCGACACCTTGGAGCGTATCGTTGAGTTCAAGGACGCCTCGCCCGAGGAACGCACCATTACCCTGTGCAATTCCGGCGTGGTGGCTTGCAAATCCGAGCTTCTGTTCGATCTGATCGACAAAGTGGGCAACGACAACGCTTCCGAAGAATACTACCTCACCGACATCATCGGCCTTGCCCGCGCCGAAGGGCGCAGCGCCACCGTGGTCACCTGTACCGAGGCCGAGACGATGGGCGTGAACTCTCGCGGCGACCTCGCCCGGGCCGAGGCTGCGTTCCAATCCCGCGCCCGCGCGCTGCTGATGGAAGACGGCGTAACCTTGGTCGCCCCCGAAACGGTCTTTCTATCCCGCGACACCTATATTGGCCGCGACACGGTGGTGGAACCCAACGTCGTCTTCGGCCCGAATGTGACCGTGGAATCTGGCAGCACGATCCGCGCCTTCTCGCATCTAGAAGGGTGCCATGTCTCACGCGGCGGCGTGGTCGGCCCCTATGCCCGCCTGCGTCCCGGCGCGGAATTGGCCGAAGATGTGCGCATCGGCAATTTTGTTGAGGTGAAGAATGCGCAGATCGCCGAAGGGGCCAAGGTCAACCACCTGAGCTATATCGGCGATGCCACCGTCGGCGCGCGGAGCAACATCGGGGCGGGCACGATCACCTGCAATTATGACGGCGTGATGAAACATCACACCACCATCGGCGCGGGCGCTTTCATCGGGTCGAACACCATGCTGGTGGCCCCGGTGACAATCGGCGAAGGCGCGATGACCGGCTCGGGTTCGGTCATCACTTCAGATGTGGAGCCAGAGGCGCTGGCCCTGTCGCGCGCGCCGCAGATCGAAAAACCGGGCATGGCCCGCAAAATGTTCGAAATTCTAAAGGCCAAGAAGGCGAAAATGCAGAGGGGCAGCTAAACATGTGTGGAATTGTGGGGGTGCTTGGCACCCATGAAGTCGCTCCCATTCTGGTAGAGTCGTTGAAACGGCTGGAATATCGCGGCTATGACAGTGCTGGCATTGCCACGCTGAACAACGGCAAACTCGACCGCCGTCGCGCCTTGGGCAAGCTGGTGAACCTCTCGGACGCGCTGGTGCATGAGCCGCTGGCGGGCAAGTCCGGCATCGGTCACACCCGCTGGGCCACCCATGGCGCGCCGAGCGTGACCAACGCCCACCCGCATCAGGCCGGGCCGGTAGCCGTGGTGCACAACGGGATCATCGAAAACTTCCGCGAACTGCGGGCAGAACTGGCCGAACATGGCGCGCATTTCGTGACCGAGACCGATACCGAAACCGTCGCCCTGCTGACCCAGCATCATATGGCGCAGGGCGCAGGCCCGGTGGAGGCCGCCAAACAGACCCTCGCCCGCCTCGAAGGCGCCTTTGCGCTGGCATTCCTTTTTGACGGGCACGAAGACCTGATGATCGCGGCGCGCAAGGGGTCCCCCTTGGCCATCGGCTATGGTGAGGGTGAGATGTATGTGGGCAGCGATGCCATCGCGCTGGCTCCGCTAACCAACCGAATTGCCTATCTCGAAGAGGGGGATTGCGCCGTAATCACCCGCACGTCGGTAGAGATCACCGACCGCAACGGGGCGCTGGCCAACCGCGCAATCAAATACGTGCAGATTGACAGCACCCGCATCGACAAGGCCGGGCACAAGCACTTCATGGCCAAAGAGATCGCCGAGCAACCCGGCGTGATCGGTGCGGCCATCGGCCACTACCTGACCCCCGAAGGCGAGATCAACATCAGCGCGCAGGATATTGATTTTACGCAGTTTGACCGGATCATCATGGTGGCCTGCGGCACTGCGTCCTATGCCTGTTTCACCGCGAAATACTGGTTTGAAAAGATCGCCCGTCTGCCGGTCGAAGTCGATGTCGCCTCGGAATTCCGCTACCGTGAGCCGCCGATCCCGCCGCGTACGCTGGCGGTTTTCGTCAGCCAATCAGGGGAAACCGCAGATACGCTGGCCGCCCTGCGCTATTGCGAGGGCAAGGCCGCGCGTATCCTTTCGGTCGTCAACGTGCCCGAAAGCTCCATCGCCCGCGAAAGCGATCTGGCCTTGCCGATCCATGCCGGTGTCGAGGTTGGCGTCGCCTCAACCAAAGCCTTCACCTGCCAATTGGTCGTGCTTTTTGCGCTGGTTCTCAAGGCCGCACGGGACCGCGAAGCGATCAGCGCCGAGACATTCGCCGATCACATCTCAAGCCTGCGGGGGCTGCCCGCGATCATCAGCACGGCGCTTGAACAGAACGACACAATGCAAGAGGCCGCGCTGAAGCTCTCACATGCCCGTGACGTGCTGTTCCTTGGCCGAGGTCAGATGTATCCCCTCGCTCTCGAAGGCGCCTTGAAACTCAAGGAAATCAGCTACATACACGCCGAAGCTTATGCATCAGGTGAACTGAAGCACGGCCCCATCGCACTGGTGGATGAGCATGTGCCGGTGGTCGTCATGGCGCCGCGCGACGCGCTCTTCGACAAGACCGTCAGCAACATGCAAGAGGTCATGGCGCGCAAGGGCAAGGTGATCCTGATTTCCGACTCCAAAGGTCAGGCCGAAGCCAATGAAGGCGTCTGGTTCAGCATCGAAATGCCCCCCGTCCCGGATGCACTGGCCCCGATCCTCTATGCGGTTCCGGCGCAGTTGCTGGCCTATCACACCGCCGTTGCCAAAGGCACGGATGTGGACCAGCCGCGCAATCTGGCGAAATCGGTGACGGTGGAATGAATTTGGAAACCGCCCTTGAGGACCTCGAAGCGCAGGCCAACCCGGCCCGCGCCGAAGAGATGCGCGCCTATCACAAAGCCGACCGGCGCTATCTCGGCTTGACCAATCCGCAGATCGCGGAGCTTGCCCAGACTTGGCGCGATGCGCTCGATGTTGAGGGCCGAGTCGCCCTTGCCGACACCCTGTGGCAGTCGGATATTTTCGAGGCGCGCGTCGCGGCAGCAAAGCTGCTGACCCAAGCGCGACTGCGCCCCGACGATCAAGCCGCATGGGCGTTGATCGCAAGCTGGACCGCGGATTTCGACAGTTGGGCGATTGCCGACCATGCCAGCATGGCCGCGCAGAAACGTCTGGTGGCCGATCCGACACGTCTGGACGAAGTGGAAGGCTGGGTCGCCTCCGATCATCTCTGGACGCGGCGGGCNGCNNTGGTNTCGACCCTNCCGTGGACCAAGCAGAACAANCCTAAACCAGAAGAGCTTGCCGCGCGGGACCGCATCCTAGGCTGGGCCGCGACGATGGTGCCGGATCACCGTTGGTTCATCCAAAAGGCGATCGGTTGGTGGCTGCGCGACCTGTCGAAACACGATCCCGANCGCACCCGNGCCTTTGTCGCCACCCATGGGGAGGCGATGAAACCTTTCGCGGTGAAAGAAGCGCTNCGCCTGCTGAAAAAGTCAGACGGCGCAGGCTGACCCCGCGCCTTACCCTTCGGTCGAGACTTCGACCGTGGTGAGGTCAGTCAGGGAGGCGCCGATCAAACGCAAAGCGGGCAGCGACATGCGGCTGCCTGCGGTTGCAGGCCCCTCCAGCGGGATCAGGGTCACGGCGGCCGATTTGCCCGTTGCGGGATTGGTCACCCGGCCCGGCTGTTCGGCGTCGACGAGAGGTGTTTTCAACCACAAGCCCGGCTCTGTCGCGCTGCCCAGACTGACCACTGTCGTCGCCAAGGCGGCACCGATGCTGGCGGGCGCACGGCTGGCTGCTTCGCGCTCGGCGGCGGTGGTTGTATCAAGCGCCTCGGCACTGCTGCCCCCGGTCGTGATCGGAGATGCGGCGGGCGGCGTCGCAGCGGCCGGCGCGGTCGCGGTTGCGGCCTCTGCCGGGGCTTTGGTCGGGGCAGATGCGGCCGCAGGCTCGGACTGGGAGGCATCCATGCCGAAACGGTCCGACAGGGTGCTGCAGCCTGCCGTGGCGGCGACGATGAAAAGCGGTAAGATAATACGTGTCATCCGCGCAGCCTATCCGCGCCCTGCCCCCTTAACAATCGTCCAAATGCCGCTTGCCCCGCAGTGGGCGGGGCATTACCTATGAGGCATGACAGCACCCCTTATCGACCCTTTCATGCGCGCAATCACCTACCTGCGCGTCTCCGTCACTGACCGCTGCGATTTTCGCTGCGTCTATTGCATGTCGGAAAACATGACCTTCCTGCCCAAGAAGGAATTGCTAACGCTTGAGGAGCTGGACCGCCTGTGCAGCAACTTCATCAACCTCGGCGTCGAAAAGCTGCGCATCACCGGTGGCGAGCCACTGGTCCGGCGCGGCATCATGACCTTCTTCGACGGCATGAAGCGGCACCTCGACAGCGGCAAGCTGAAGGAGCTGACGCTGACCACCAATGGCAGCCAGCTTGAACGCTTTGCCGATGATCTCTATGCTGCGGGCGTGCGGCGGGTGAATGTCTCTCTCGACACGCTGGACGAGCAGAAATTCGCGGAAATCACCCGCTGGGGCCGCCTGCCGCAGGTGCTACGCGGAATCGACGCGGCGCAGCGCGCGGGCCTGAAGATCAAGATCAACGCCGTGGCGCTCAAAGGTTTTAACGAACCCGAACTGCCGCGCATCACCGAATGGTGCGCCGAGCGTGGGATTGACCTGACATGGATCGAAGTCATGCCGATGGGCGATCTGGGCAACGAAGACCGATTTGGTCAGTTCTGGTCCCTCAAAGACGTGCGCGCGCGCTATGCCGAACATTATACCGTTACCGATCTGGCTGAGCGGACCGGCGGCCCGGCCCGCTATGTGCGGCTCGAAGAGACAGGCCAGAAAATCGGCTTCATCACCCCGCTGAGCCATAATTTCTGCGAAAGCTGCAACCGCGTGCGGGTCACCTGCACCGGTGAGATTTTCATGTGTCTGGGCCAAGAAGACGTGGCCGATCTGCGCGCCCCACTGCGCGATCACCCCGATACGGATGTCCCGCTGCAAGAGGCGATCCGCGCGGCGATCGACCGCAAGCCCAAGGGGCATGATTTCGACTATTCCCGCCAGCGCGTCGACGGGCAGATGCCGCGCCACATGAGCCACACGGGCGGCTGAGCCCGATGACCACGCCGTTCCTCTACCGGGCATGGGTCGCGGCAAGCACTGTGATGCTGCCCATCGCCGGACGGCAGTCCATGGCCAAGCTGCGCCGGGCCGAGGTTGATCCGAAACGCGCGCGCGAAAAGCTTGGCCACGCCAGCCAGCCGCGCCCCGAGGGGCCGCTGATCTGGTTTCACGCCGCCTCTGTCGGGGAAAGCCTGTCGGTTTTGGCGCTGATTGATCGGATGGGCCGCGCGCTGCCGCAGGCGCATTTCCTCATCACCTCCGGCACCGCGACCTCGGCCCGGCTGGTGGACCGACGCCTGCCGCCGCGCAGCCGGCATCAATTCGCCCCGCTCGACGCCCCCGGCCCGCTAAAGCGGTTCCTCAACCATTGGCGGCCCGACGCGGCGCTTTTCGTCGAGAGCGAGCTTTGGCCGCAGATGCTGCGGCGGACCCATGCGCGTGGCACGCCAATGGCGCTAATCAATGCGCGCCTCTCGCAACGCTCTATCGAACGCTGGCAGAAACAGCCCGCGCTGGCGGGGTTTCTCTTTGGTGTGTTTGACCTGATCCTGACGCAGAATGACGCAATGGCGCGGGCCATGACCACCATCAACGCGCCCGCCGATCGGGTCGCTCCGGGGATCAACCTCAAGTCTATGGCAGGCCCCCTGCCGCAGGACGATGACACCATCGCGCAGGCCCGTGCGGCCTTGGGCGAGCGCCCCGTCTGGATCGCCTCCTCCACCCATCCGGGCGAGGAGAAAGCGGTATTAGAGGCGCATCGGCAACTGCTCGAACAGGTCCCCGACCTATGTCTGATCCTTGTCCCCCGCCATCCGGAACGCGGGGACGAGGTGGCCGGTCTCATCGCCAGCGTCGGATTGACCCATGGCCGCCGGACGCGGGGCGACATGCCGCGCGAGCAGGTCTATCTGGCCGACACATTAGGCGAGTTGGGCACCTGGTACGCCCTGTCCGACATCGTCTTTCTGGGCGGATCGCTACACCCGATCGGGGGGCATAACCCCTATGAGGTTGCGCAGGCCGGGGCGATGGTGCTTTCGGGCACCCATGTCGCTAATTTCGCCGAGACCTTTGCCGAGATGGAGGCCGCAGGTGCCGCGCGTCTGGTGGCGGGCACGCAGGATTTGGCGGACCGTGTGGCGGATCTTTTGCGCAACGATATCGCCCGCGCCAGCGGTGTGGCCGCGTCGAAAACCTATGCCGCAGCGCAGACCGATAAACTCGACAGTATTGCCGAGAGGCTGATCACGGCCCTGCGCCTGCGAGAGGACAGCGCCGATGCCTGAGCTTTTCGTCACCAACTACAACCGCAATTTCACCGGCGTCTCGGCCACGGCGGCCAATGTGGTGCGCCAACAGGTCAATCGGCACGAGTTGGTGTTGGTGGGCCAACCCCTGCCCGGCTGCCCGGTACCGCTGACCCGTGCCGCCGCAGGGCGGATCACCCGAAAACATCCCCCCCAAGACCGCCCCTTCGCCATCTGGCACGTCCGCCGCAACCCCGAGATGCGCAGCGCGCTTTGGCTGCGCGATGTGCGCGGGGCGAATATCCGGATCGTCTTCACCTCTGCCGCGCAGCGCCTGCATTCAGCCTATCCACGCTGGCTGATCCGGCAAATGGACGCGGTCATCGCCACGACCGAACGCGCGGCGGAGTTCGTGCCCCATGTCCGCGCCGTGGTGCCGCATGGGGTGGATACCGATGTCTTCTCTCCCGCCACCAACCGGGGCGCCGCGTGGGAGCAATTGGGCTTTGGTGGCACCCATGGCATCGCCACCGTGGGGCGCATTCGGCCCGAGAAAGGCACCGACCTTTTCGTGGAGGCGATGCTGCGCCTGCTGCCCGAACGCCCCGGCGCGGTGGCGTTGGTGATTGGCCGCGCGGGCGGCAAACATGAGGCGTTTCTAACCAAGCTCAAGGCGCAGGTCGAGGCGGCGGGCCTCGCGGAGCGGCTGCTTTTTGTGGGCGAATACCCGGCCGCCGACCTGCCCAAACTGATGCGCGCGCTGTCGCTGGTGGTACAACTGCCGCGCTACGAGGGCTATGGCATGGTCCCGCTCGAAGCGCTGGCCTCGGGCGTGCCCTTCGTGGGCAGCGATGCGGGATATTACGGCGCCTTTTCGAATGGTGGCCGTGTGGGCAAGGTCGTGCCGCTTGGCGCGGCGGAGGCTGCGGCCCAGGCCGCGCTCTCCCTGCTTGAGCGAGAGGACCAAACCGCGCTGTCAGAGGCCGCGCGCCACTGGGCCGAACACCGCTTTAGCGCGCGGGCCGAGGCCGATGGGATCGAAGCCGTCTATAACGCGCTGTGGGAACGCGGCTAGGCCCGCCAAAGAAAAACGCGCCCCCGAAGGAGGCGCGCTAGGATCGTTTCTGATTGCGAGATCAGGCCGCTGGCATCCGCTGCTCAACGATACCCGCCCACCAGCTACAGCCTGCCGGGATCGCCTCATCGTTGAAGTTATACTCCGGATGGTGCACCGCCGCCGTGTCGCCGTTGCCGACCAAAATATAGGCACCGGGGCGTTCTTCGAGCATGAAGGCGAAGTCTTCCCCCCCCATGACCAACGGCGCCTCGACGCAATCGCCCGAGATTGAGCGTGCCACATCGGCGGCGAACTCGGTCTGCTCTTCGTGGTTCACCATGACCGGATAGCCGCGGTGGTAGGTCACATCCGCTGTGCCGCCAAAGGTGCCCGCGATGCCGTTGCAAATCTCGTTGATCCGCTTTTCGGCAAGGCTGCGCATATCCGCCGACATCGTGCGCACGGTGCCTTTCATCTGCACCCGCTGCGGGATCACGTTGAAGGCTTTGGAAGATGTCTCAAAGGCGGTGACCGAGACGACGATCTGCTCCACCGGGTCGGCATTGCGCGATGTGATGGTTTGCAGCGCCAGCACGGCCTGCGCGGCCATCACGGTTGTGTCGACGGTCTCATGCGGTTTGGCGGCATGGCCCCCGCGCCCCTCAAAGGTGATGTCGAACTGGTCCGTCGCAGCAAAGAAGGATCCCGGGCGGATGCCGAAAGAGCCCGTGGGCATGCCCGGCCAGTTGTGCATGCCATAGACTTCTTNNATGCCAAAACGGTCCATCATACCGTCNTCGCACATCTCNCGNCCNCCGCCGCCGCCCTCTTCGGCGGGCTGGAANATCACCACGACGGTNCCGTCGAAATTGCGGGTCTCGGCCAGATATTGCGCCGCCCCCAGCAGCATCGCGGTGTGGCCGTCATGACCGCAGGCATGCATCGCGCCGTCGGTCTTGGAGGCATAGTCAAGCCCGGTCTGTTCGTGGATCGGCAGCGCGTCCATGTCGGCGCGCAGCCCGATGACCTTGCCCGATCCGGTTTCCTTGCCCTTGATCACGCCGACGACGCCGGTGCGGCCAATGCCCTCGACGACCTCATCGCAGCCGAAGCTGCGCAGTTTCTCGGCCACGGTGGCCGAGGTGCGGTGGGTCTCAAACAGGATCTCGGGGTTCTCATGCAGGTCGCGGCGCCATGCGGTGATGTCGTCATGCAGCTCGGCAAATCGGTTCTTAACGGGCATTTAGGAAGTATCCTCCGGAGTTGGGTTGGGCGCTGTTTTCATGCAGTCGCATTTATCTGCCACATGCTTACGCCCTTGCTAGCCGGTCCTCAACCACCTGCGCGAACCATGAGCAGCCTGCCGGGATCGCGGCATCGTCAAAGTCATATGCCGGGTGATGGACCGTCGCCCCCTCGCCATTGCCGATCATAATATAGGCACCCGGTCGCGCATTGAGCATATAGGAAAAATCCTCACCCGCCATGATCGGCGGGGTGTCCCGGTCGGTGCCGGGGGTGATCTTGTCGGCAGCCTCCGCGGCATAGCGGGTGTGGTCGCTGTGGTTGCGGGTCACGGGATAGCCACGCTGATAGTCGATCTCTGCCTTGCATTGATGCGCCTCTGCCGTGAGGCGGGTGAGGTCGTGCAGGCGCTGCTCGGCCAAATCCTGCACCGCGGGGTCAAGCGTGCGCACCGTGCCGCGCAGAAGCACCTGATGCGGCAGGACATTATGGCTGTCGGTATCGCTGCGCAGGGTGCAGACCGACACGACGACCTGTTTCAGCGGGTCGGTGTTGCGGCTGGCGATGGATTGCAGCGCGATCAATACATGGGCGGCAGCGAGGTTGGTGTCGATAGCCTCATGCGGGGCCGCGGCATGGCCGCCCTGCCCGGTCAGCGTGATGTTGAACTCATCCGCCGCAGCCAGCAGCGCGCCCTCCCGGATTGCGAAATGCCCGGTGGGGTGGCCGGGCATATTATGCATGCCATAAACCTCATCAATATCCCAACGGTCCATCAGCCCCTCTTGCACCATGACGTTGCCACCGCCGCCGCCCTCTTCAGCAGGCTGGAAGATCAGCACCACGCGGCCATCGAAATTGCGCGTCTCGGCAAGGTATTGCGCCGCTCCCAAAAGCATCGCCGTATGCCCATCATGGCCGCAGGCATGCATTTTGCCGGGGGTCTTGGAGGCATAGGGCAGCCCCGTCGCTTCCATGATCGGCAGCGCATCCATATCGGCGCGCAGCCCGATGGTGCGGCCTGATGTGTTGCTCTGCCCCTCGATCACCGCGACCACGCCGGTCTGCGCGATGCCGGTAGTGATGTCGGTGATGCCAAAGCTGCGCAGCTTGTCTTCGACGAATTTCGAGGTTTCGGGCAGGTCGAACATCAGTTCAGGGTGCTGATGCAGGTGGCGGCGCCATGCGGTGATCTCGGCGTGGGTCTCGGCGAAACGGTTCTTGATCGGCATGGGCTATGTCCTTTGAAACAATAGGGTTAAAGCGCCGGACTGGGGCGGATGGGCGTGCCATCACTGAACCGGTCGGCGCGAAATCTGCTCAGATCATGCCCCGGCGCATCGCCCATGACCAGTGCGGCCAGCACCCGCCCCATGCCCGGCCCGATGCCAAAGCCGTGGCCCGACATGCCGGTGCCAATGACAAGGCCCGGAATTTGGGCGCAACTGTCCACCACCGGCACGATATCGGGCATCGTGTCGATCATGCCCGCCCATGAATTGCGCGCCGTGATCGGTGGCAGTTCGGGATAAAGCGCGGCGAACTGCTTGATCGTGCGGCGCAACCGGCGGTGATCGGGGGCGGGATCAAGGATGCGCATCGCTTCAAAGGGGCTGACGCTGTCCGCGGCCCATTGGCGCGGGGTGCGCCATGCGTCAGGAAAGCCCTTAGGCGCGGACATCCGCAGCCGCTGGCCAAAGGGGGTGGCGCGCAACTGTGGGAGGTAGTGACGCAGGGCGCGGAAGGCATCTGGCCCGACATAGAGGTCGGGCGCCGCCCCCGGAGCCAGCGTATACCCCCCATCGGCGCGGCGGCGAAAGGCCAGCCCGGCTTCGGCCACGGCACCGGCGTGCACCTCGGGCAGCACATTGGTCGCTACCACGCTTTCACGTACGGATAGCTGCGGCAGGGTGACGCCATGCGCGCGCAGGAAAAGCGCCGACCATGCCCCGCCCGCCAGCACCACCGATGTCGTGCGGATCCCCCCCGCTTCGGTGCTCACCCCCGCCACGCGGCCCGCGGCGAGGTCAAGCTTGCGCACCGCGCAGTTCTCGATGATGCGCACGCCCTCTTTGACGGCCAAGGCGGCCAGCGCTGGCACCGCGACCCAAGGTTCGGCCCGCATGTCGGAGGGGGTGATCAATGCTCCGGTGTAGCCTTTGCTCAGCCCCGGAAAAGCCGCCGCCACCTCGCCTGCGTCCATCAACCAGCTGTCGATCCCATTGGCTTTGGCGTGGGGCAGCCAGTCCGCGTAGCTTTGCATCTTGGCGTCCGAGCTTGCCAGATAGGTCACGCCGGTCTGTTTCAGCCCGATGGCGCGGTCAAGCTCTGGGGCCAGTTCGCGCCAAAGCCGCGCGGCTTCGACCATGATCGGCAGTTCATCCGGGTCGCGCCCTTGTTGGCGGATCCAGCCCCAGTTGCGGCTGGATTGTTCGGCGGCAATGCGGCCCTTTTCCAGCAGCGTCACCTGTTTGCCCGCCCGCGCCAGAAACAGGGCGGTGCAGACACCGATCACGCCACCGCCGATGACCACCACCTCGCTGTCACGCGGCGGGGTGCGGGGGTAGCTGGCAGGGGTGGCAAGGGTGATAGGAAAAACGGACATGCGAACCCCGGAGGCTGGGACCGCGCGGCTGCACCGGGCGGCCGTGGAAAGGACGGGCCCCGCCGGGGGGGGCCTGCCTTAGGTCTGTCAGGGATGGCTCAGCCCTGCAAGCGGGTCAGCAGCCGGCGCATGAAGTCGTGACCGGCCTCGAATTGCGCCACGTCGATGAATTCATTGGGCTGGTGCGCCTGCGCGATGTCGCCCGGCCCACAGATCACGGCGGAATACCCTGCCTCTTGGAACTGCCCGGCTTCGGTGCCGTAGCTCACTTTGTGGCTGGCATTGTCGCCGGTGATCTGGCGCACGATCTGCTCGGCCTCGCCGTCCTTTTCGGGCTGCAGCGCGGGCACGTCGAAACGGGTCGAAGTCTCGATATAGGTTTCGGGCACCACGTCCTGCATCTGCTTTTCGACCTCACGGACCTTCTTGAGGTAGGCGGTGCCCCATTTGTCTTTGTCTTCACCCGGCACCACGCGGAAATCCATGGCGAATTTGCAGTCCTTGGCGGTGATGTTGTGGGCCGTGCCGCCTTCGATCACACCGACATGGGCGGTGGTGAAGGGCGGGTCGAACATCGCCGCCGTCTCGGTCGGTTTGGCGGCCATGTTGTCGCTGTTCACGTCATTGGCCCATTCAATAAGCTTGGCGCCCGCCATGATCGCATTGACCCCGGTGTGCAGCAGCGAGGAATGCACCTCAAAGCCCACGAGGTGCGTGTTAAAGCCAATGCCGCCCTTGTGGCCAGTCACCGCCTGCATGGTCGAAGGCTCGCCCACGATCACCGCCGAGCCCTTGGGCACCACGCCCTGCATCGCTTGGATCATCGGCGGGGCACCGGTGCAGCCGATCTCTTCGTCGAAGCTGAGCGCGATCTGTAGGGGGCGTTTGACGTCTCCATAATGCGCCTCGACCAAAGCCCAGATCGCCAGCGCGTCAAACCCCTTCATGTCGCAGGTGCCGCGCCCGTAATAGCGGCCGTCTTTCTCGGTCACGGTGAAAGGGTCGGTGTCCCATGCCTGACCGTCGACCGGCACCACATCGGTATGGCCCGACAGGACGACGGCCCCCTCCTCCCACGGGCCCGCATGGGCGAAAAGCGCATGTTTGGGCTGATCGGGATCGACGTAGCGGTGGCTCTCGATCCCGTGGGAGGCGAGGTACTCGGCCACCCAATCGATCAGCGGGATGTTGGTGTCCCGCGACACGGTGGGAAAGCTAATGAGTTTGGTCATCAACTCAAGCGGGGTCAGGCGTTCGGTCATGGGTCTTCTTTCAATAGCCACTGTCGGTGGTCAGCACATGGTGCCCCGGCTCCACTTCGCGGTAGACCGAAGGCTCGGCCCGATAGCTGACAGGGTGGATCGGCGAGGGAATCGGTTTGAAGTTCAAGTCCTTCTCGGACTTGCGGCGCCGCGGATCGGCGATCGGCACGGCCTTCATCAGCGCTTGGGTATAGGGGTGCTGCGGGTTCTCAAACACCCGCTGGCGCGAGCCCATCTCGACGATGCGCCCCAGATACATGACGCCGACGTAATGGCTCACCCGCTCCACCACCGCCATGTCGTGGCTGATGAAGAGGAACGACAGTTCCATCTCGGCCTGAAGCTCCATCATCAGGTTGAGCACCTGCGCCTGCACCGACACATCGAGAGCCGAGACCGCTTCATCCGCGATGATCAGCTTGGGGTTCAGCGCAAGCGCGCGGGCGATGGCGACCCGTTGGCGTTGGCCGCCTGACAACTCATGCGGAAAGCGGCGCATGAAGCTGCGCGGCAATTCCACCCGGTCGAAGAGCATCTCGATCCGCTTGGTAATTTCGGCCCCCTTGAGGGTCGCGAAATTGTGGATCGGCTCGGCCACCTGATCCGCGAGTTGCATCTGCGGGTTGAGCGAGGCGAAGGGATCCTGAAAGATCATCTGCATGTCGAGCCGCGCGGTGCGCAAAGCTGATTGGTCGAGCGACATGATATCGACACCGTCAAGGTTCACCTCTCCCGACATCGGCTCCACCAGCCGCAGGATCGACCGTCCGGCGGTGGATTTGCCACAGCCCGATTCGCCAACGAGGCTCAGCGTCTGACCTTTGTTGAGCGTAAAGGACAGGTCTTCGACCGCATGCACATTGGCCACGGTGCGGCGCAGGAAACCGCCCTGCACCGGAAAGCGCGTGGTCAGGTTCTTGACTGACAAGAGCACCTCTTCGCGGCCCTTGATCGGAACGATTTCCTTGTCCTCACTGCCCAAAAGCTTCATCGGCTCAGGGTATGGCTTGCCCGTCATCTCGCCCAATTTCGGCACGGCGGCCAAGAGCGCTTTGGTATAGGGATGCTGCGGGTTCTCAAAGATCTCCTCGACGGTGCCTTCCTCGACCTTCTTGCCGCGGAACATGACGACAACCCGGTCAGCCATCTGCGCCACCACGGCCATGTCATGGGTGATGAACATCACCGCCGTGCCGGTTTCGCGCTTTAGCCGGTCCATCAGGGCGAGGATTTCGGCCTGAATCGTCACGTCGAGCGCGGTGGTGGGCTCATCCGCGATCAACAGGCGCGGCTCGCAGGCCAGCGCCATGGCGATCACCACGCGCTGGCGCATACCGCCCGAAAGCTCATGCGGATACTGCTTCAACCGGCGCTCAGGCTCAGGGATGCGGACCTGCTGCATCAATTCCAACGCACGTTCCTCGGCCTCTTGCCGGGACATGTTCAGATGCAGGCGCAGGCCCTCGGTCATCTGCTTGCCGATGGTAAAAACGGGGTTCAGCGCGGTCATCGGCTCTTGGAAGATCATGCCGATTTCATTGCCGCGAATCTTGCGCATGAGGCTGCCGCTGCTGGCCGCCAGATCGACCTGCCCCTTTTCACCACGCTCAAAAAGAAGGCGCCCGCCTGCAATTTCACCGCCGCCGTATTCGACCAGCCGCATCAGCGACAGCGAAGACACCGATTTGCCCGATCCCGATTCCCCGACGACGCAAACCGTCTCACCGGGGTTGATGTCGAAACTGACATCTTCGACGCCGACAACGGGGCCATCTTTGGTTTGAAATTCGACGCGCAGGCCCTGAATTTGGGCGATTGGCGCCCCGTTTGCGTGATCCAGCATCTGTTTCCCTGTTGGTTTTATTGGCGCAGATTTTGCCCGACGCTACGGCGAATGTCATGAGACTGTCAAACCTGACGCGGGCAGTTCGCGCTTTGTCATATTTGCGCCATGTCCGCCCTTGCAATTTTTGGGAAACCTGTTTCGATATGGCCCATGCGGTTTGGAAAGAACGCTTCGATCATAGGTTGAATATTGCTTTTTTTGTTATGTTTAGCTGGTGAAGCTCATGTTCTTTCTGGGGCGACAACAACAACAAGGCGGGGGCAATCCCGTCGACAAAAAGCGGCACGCCCACGTGTCCAACATGGAGTAAGATATGAAATTGAAGACCCTATTGATGGGGGCTGTCGCATCGACTGCGTTTGCCCCTATGGCCTTTGCAGAAGCCCATGAGGGCGAGCGTGGCCGCGACGGCGAAGTCAAAATCATCTATTGGCAGGCGCCTTCGATCCTGAACCCCTATCTGTCGAGCGGCACGAAGGACGTCGAAGCGTCCTCGCTGATCCTCGAACCCCTTGGTCGCTATGACGAAACCGGCGCGCTGGTCCCCTATCTGGCGAACGAAATTCCGACGCTGGAAAACGGCGGCGTGAGCGAAGACCTCAAGACCATCACATGGAAGCTGAAAGATGGGCTGATGTGGTCCGACGGCAGCCCCGTCACCGCCAATGACGTCAAATTCACCGCTGATTACTGCATGAACCCCGAAGGCGGCTGTGCGCAGCTGGCCAAATTCGAAGGCGTTTCCTCGGTTGATGTGGTCGACGACCAGACGGTCAAGGTTACCTTCTCCGAGCCGATGCCGAACCCCTACGGCCCCTTCATGGGCGGCCAGTCCCCGATCATTCAGGCGGCGCAGTTTGCCGATTGTACCGGCGCCAAGGCGCCCGAGTGTACCGAAGCGAACTTTAACCCCATCGGCACCNGCCCCTTCACCGTCACTGAGTTCCGCCCGAACGACGTGATCACCATGGCCGCGAACGAAAANTACCGCGACCCGAGCAAGCCNGCNTTNGCCNCGCTGACCTTCAAAGGNGGCGGNGACGCGACAGCNGCGGGCCGTGCCGTGATGGAAACCGGNGANTTCGACTACGCCTGGAACCTGCAATTGGCCCCCGATGTCATCGCCAAGATGGCCGAAGGCGGCAAGGGCAAGCCGATGTCGGCTTTCGGCACGCTGGTTGAGCGTCTGGAACTGAACATGACAGACCCCTCCCCGGACCTGCCGGAAGGTGAGCGCGCCACAGCCAAGCACCCGCATCCGTTCCTCACCGATGAGAGCGTCCGCCGGGCACTGTCGATGGCGATTGACCGCGAACTGCTGGTCGAAGTCGGCTACGGCCAAGCGGGCCGCGCCACCTGTAACATGGTGCCCGCGCCAGAGCTTTACGCCTCCGACAACACCGACTGCCTGACCCAAGACATCGAAGGCGCCAAGGCGCTCTTGGACGAAGCGGGCTGGGTTGACAGCGATGGCGACGGCATCCGCGAAAAAGACGGCGTGAAGCTGGAAATCCTTTACCAGACCTCGACCAACGCCGTGCGTCAGGACTTCCAAGCGCTGATCAAGGATTGGTGGAGCCAGATCGGTGTTGAAACCGAATTGCGCAACATCGACGCTTCGGTCTTCTTTGGGGGCGACCCCGGTTCGACCGACACGTTCCAGCGTTTCTATGCAGACGTTGAAATGTACGCCAACAACTTCGATGGCACCGACCCGCAAAGCTATCTGGCTCAGCGGACCTGCGCCAAATTCCCAAGCCCGGAATCGCAGTGGCAGGGTGAGAACATCAACCGCTTTTGCGAAGAAGAGTATGACGCGATGGTGGCCGAGCTGGGCCGTACCGGCGAAATGGAAAAGCGTGGCGAACTGGCCAAAAAGCTGAACGACATGCTGACCAAAGACAGCTACTCGATCCTGCCGCTGGTTGACCGTGGTCGCGTTTCTGCTGCAGCCAACACCCTTGGTGGCGTTGTTCTGAACACATGGGACTCCGAGCTGTGGAATGCCGCCGATTGGTACCGCATGGAAGAGTGATCTAGGACGGAGGCGCGGCATGCTGCGCCTCCCTTCACCGACCTTTGGGGGGTGTGCGCCATCCGCACGCCCCCCTCTCGCCCCCACCCCCTCACAGACTGACCTACAAAGGCGACGCCCATGTTGACCTTCACCATCCGACGACTTCTTTTGTCGATCCCGACGCTTTTGTTTATCAGCCTGGTGATTTTCCTGCTGCTGCAACTCGCCCCCGGCGACCCGATGGCCCAGGTGCCGCTGACGGTCCCGCCCGAGGTGAAAGAGAAAATGCGCGAGGCGCTCGGCCTCGGCCAGCCGATCTATATCCAATATTGGAAATGGCTCGTGCAGGTCTTTTGGATCGAGCCGCAGGTCTTCATCGACTATCTCACCAACCGTTCTGCCCTGTTTAGCTGGCTGCCCGACACCAACCTTTCGGACGGCAAGCTGCGCGTGATCTCTTGGCAGACCCGTTCGCCTGTAATGGACATCGTGATCCAGCGCATGCCGCAGACCCTCTGGGTCGTGGGGCTGGCCTATATCGTGGGCATCGTTATCGCCATTCCGATCGGCATCTACTCGGCCTACCGTCACTACTCGGTCTTCGATCAGGCCGGGACGTTCATCACCATGATCGGCTTCTCGATCCCGCCCTTCTTTACCGGGCCTCTGCTGATTGTGATCTTCTCGGTCTCGCTGGGGTGGCTGCCGTCGATCTATGACACGACGCATGTCGTGAACGACTGGGAAAGCTTCAAGGTGCAGTTCTTTCAGATGATCATGCCGGTGATGGTGCTGGCGCTGCAAACCACGGCGCAGATCAGCCGCTACATGCGCGGTGCCATGCTCGACAACCTCAACCAAGACTACGTGCGCACCGCCCGCGCCAAGGGGCTGAAGGAGAGCGTTGTCGTCATGGTCCATGTGTTGCGCAACTCGATGATCCCGGTGGTCACCATCATCGCGCTTGGCATGCCCGCCATCTTTGGCGGCGCCATCATCACCGAGAACGTATTTAAGGTGAATGGCATCGGCCAGCTTCTGTTGACCGCGCTGCGCGCCAACGATTTGCCCATGGTGATGACCCTGACCTTTATCTTTGCGGTGTTGATCGTGCTGTTCAACCTGATCGCAGATATCCTCTACGGCCTGCTTGACCCAAGGATCCGTTATGACTGAGCAACCCATTCCCACCAGCCCGGTCGAAGCCGACCTCGAATTCATGAAAGCCCTGCAAGACAAGGGCCCGCAGAAACCGCCGCGCAGCCAATGGCGCGATGTCTGGGACCAGTTCCGCAAGCACAAGGGCGCGCTTTTCGGCGGCGGTTTCTTGATCTTCATCACGCTCGCGGTGATCTTTGGCCCCTATCTGTGGGACATCGACGCCAAGAAGCTCGACATTCGCAACAAGAATTGGCGGCCGATCTATACGCTGCTGTGGGACGGCNATGCCAAGGCNGGGTGGAGCCATCCNTTNGGCACCGATCAGNTGGGCCGCGACATCCTTGCGCAGATGCTTTTTGGCGGGCGCGTNTCGATGGCCGTGGGCTGGATGGCCATGGCGCTGGCGCTGATCATCGGCACGGCCGTCGGCGTGCTNTCNGGCTTTTTCAAGCGNATGGACTTCTGGNTNATGCGCTTNACCGATCTNATNCTCAGCCTNCCGATCCTGCCGCTGGTGCTTTTGGCGGTNACACTCTTCGGGCAACCGCTGCGCTCGCAGTTNGGGCCTGAGGGGGGCATGTTCATNCTCATCGTCTCGGTCATCAGCCTGACCTCTTGGATGCANACGGCGCGGATCGTGCGGGGCGATATTCTGGCGCTGAAGGAACGTGAGTTCATCCTTGCCGCCCGCTCTATCGGCACCACGCCGGGCAAGATCATCCGCCGTCACCTGCTGCCTAACGTGATCTCGCCCATCATGGTCTCGGCCACCCTTGGCCTTGCCACGGCGATCATCACCGAAAGCGCGCTGAGCTTTCTGGGCGTCGGCTTTCCGTCGGACTTCCCCACATGGGGCAAGCAACTGGCCGACGCAGTGGACCGCATGCAGGAGTTTCCCGAGCGCGTGATGCTGCCCGGCATCGCCATCTCGCTGACCGTGCTGGCGGTGAACTACCTTGGCGATGGTCTGCGCGACGCGCTTGATCCGCGCATTCGCGGACGCTGAGCCAAATAAGGACCGACCGGCCCCCGCCCCGCGCGACGGGGGCCGGTTGTTTCGCGGCCCCTGACGCAGGGTGAACAGCGTCGCCCATTCTTCCATCAAAACAGAAATAATTTCGCTGACGCCGGAGGCCCCCACGTCAGCTTTCACTTGATTGTGACCCCCAGCCCCTCCAAATGGGAAATAATTCCGTTTTCGAGGGTTTTCGCGATGTTTGAGTCTTTCGGCTTTGAAGAGACGACAGCAAAAGAGGCGTCCGTTCTGCTGGCGGCGCTCATCGGGCTGGCGTTTGGCGTCTTGGCACAGCGCACGCGCTTTTGCTTTCGCCGCAGCCTCGTGGGCGAAGACCGGCGTCAAGCGCTCGGGGTCTGGCTCACCGCGCTGGCGCTGGCGGTGATCGGCACGCAGGCCGCCGTGGCCGCGGGTTGGATCAGTTTCGACGCGCATCGCTTTATGGCGTCTGAAGTGCCGTTTCTGGCGATTGCCATCGGCGGGTTGCTTTTCGGCGCGGGCATGGTCCTGACACGCGGCTGCATCTCGCGGCTGACGGTGCTAACCGGCGGCGGGAACCTCCGTGCTGCGTTGGTGGTGCTGGTCTTTGCCGTGGTGGCCCATGCGACGCTGAAAGGGGTGTTGGCACCGCTGCGCGTGGCGCTTGGGTCCGTGACCGTCGACATGGGCGACAGCGTGAGCCTTGCTGCCCTGCCCGGCGGTGCGCTGGTTTGGGGCGGTCTGATCGCCGTGGCGGCGCTGGCCTATGCGCTGCGCTCGGGCAACCGTCCGGGGCAACTGGTAATGGCCGGTTTGATCGGGCTTTTGGTGCCTGCCGCATGGGTCGGCACCGGGTATATCCTGCTGGATGAGTTCGATCCGATCGCGATGGAAAGCCTCAGTTTCACCTCACCTTCCGCCGACACCCTGTTTTGGACCATCGCCAGCAGTTCGATCCCCGCGGGCTTTGGCACCGGGCTTTTGGGCGGCGTGTTTGTCGGCGCGCTGGTCGCCAGCCTGATCGCGCGAGAGTTTCAGTGGCAGAGTTTTGACGCCCCGCGCCAAACCGGACGCTACCTGACCGGGGCGGCCATGATGGGCGTGGGCGGTGTGCTGGCCGGCGGCTGCACCTTGGGCGCAGGTCTGTCGGGTGTCCCCACGCTTTCCGTCGCGGCCATCGAGGCCATCGTGATGATCGCCTTGGGCGGGCTGGCCATGCAGGCGTTACTCAGCCGACCTTCCGCCGCAGGTGGCGCAGCGTCCACCACACGCCAAGCACAACCGGCACGGTGACCACGGCGGTCAGCAGCCCCTTGCTGACCTCCAGCGGCTCTGCCAGCGGGTAGAGCAGATAGCTGACCAGCGACACTGCGTAGTAGCTGATTGCCACCACAGACAGCCCCTCGACCGTATGCTGTAGCCTCAATTGCAAGTCGGCGCGGCGGTCCATGCTGGCAAGGATCGCTTGGTTCTGGGCCGAGCGTTCCACATCCACCCGCGTGCGCAGAAGGTCCGCGGCCCTCAGCGCGCGGGCTGCGATGGTCTGCAGCCGCGTCTCGGTAGATTTGACCGTGCGCATGGCGGGCGCATAGCGGCGCATCATGAATTCCCCAAACCCCTGCCGCCCCATGAAACGCGCCTCGCGCAGGGCAGAGATACGCTCATAGACAATCGCCTCATACGCGCCCGTTGCGGCAAAGCGATAGGCTGTCTCGGCGGTCAGCGCCTCAAGCGCCACCGATACGTCCAAGAGCGCGTGCAAAGTCTCCTCCGCCGCCGTGCCCGCACCGCTGCGCATGGCCTCCATGAGGGTCGAGAGTTGCCCATCCAGATCATTCAGCGCCGTTGCCATTTCTCGCGCCTGCATGAAGCCCAGCATCGACATCGCCTTATAGGTCTCAATCTCGCACAGCCGCTGCACGATCCGCCCAATCCGCCGCTGCCCGGTCGCCGCATCGGTAAAGAGTGCCAGCCGCAGATGGCCAGCGGGATCAATCCGAAAATCGCTAGCAACCACCGCTGCCCCGTCGAGCACCTCTGCCACGGCGAGGCTCTCGGGCACGAACCAGTCTTGCAGGTGACCCGCGATCTCTTCGTCCTCCTCTGGCTTCGGCAGGACCGCAAGCAGAGCCGAGGTGATCCGCTCCCCTTNTATGTCGGCCAGCCAATCNNCGGGAAAGGCGGCGAAATCCGCAGCNGCGAAAGGCAGGCTTCGGCCAGTGGGGGCGATCACCGTATAGGTAACGAATTCNGTATGCTGCTCCCATTTCAGCGTAAAGCGGCCCNTCTCGCCATAATAATGCGTGGCCGAAGCATCGGCGCGCGGCGCGCCGTAATGGGCCAGCAGCGCATTCAACTCGGCCTGCGGTGCGGCATCCGGCGACGGCTTCACCGCAAGAAAGGCGACCCGCGAGGGCGCGGCGAGCTGCGGAAACGGGCGTGCGTGCATTTCGCCAGTGAGGGCAAGGCGCTGCGGGTGGTCTTTGATCGGGGCCATGAGGGGTTCCGCTGCTGGAGAGAGTATCTTCCTCCAAGAATAGCGCCATCGCCGCCGATGAACAGAATAAAAATACGCCTTTTCAAATACTTACTGCATACCGACGTATACCGCCCCTAGAAACGGCAAACGCCCCACCGTTTCCGGCGGGGCGTTTAAGATGTATAGGTCGGGAATTTTTTAAAAATTCCCGGTCGTTTTCTTTTAAAGAAAACGATCAGTCGATCAGCGGCAGCAGCTTGTCGAGGCTGGCTTTCGCATCACCGTAGAACATCCGCGTATTCTCTTTGAAGAACAGCGGGTTCTCGATGCCCGAATACCCAGTACCCTGCCCGCGCTTGGAGACGAAGACGGTTTTCGCCTTCCAGCATTCCAGCACCGGCATGCCAGCGATGGGGCTGTTGGGGTCTTCCTGCGCCGCAGGGTTCACGATGTCGTTGGAGCCAATGACAATCGCCACGTCGGTGTTGGGGAAATCATCGTTGATCTCATCCATCTCCATCACGATGTCATAGGGCACCTTGGCCTCGGCCAGCAGCACGTTCATGTGCCCGGGCAGACGGCCCGCCACTGGGTGGATGGCGAAACGGACGTTCTTGCCGCGGGCGCGCAGCTTCTTGACCAAATCGCTGACCGCGCCTTGAGCTTGCGCCACCGCCATGCCGTAGCCGGGGATGATGATGACACTGTCGGCCTCGTTGAGCGCCTGTGCGACACCGTCGGCCTCGATCGCCACCTGCTCGCCCTCGACTTCCATCGCCGGGCCAGAGGTGCCGCCAAAGCCGCCCAAGATCACGCTGACGAACGAACGGTTCATCGCTTTACACATGATGTAGCTCAGGATCGCACCGGAAGAACCGACCAAAGCACCGACCACGATCAACAGATCGTTGCCAAGCGAGAAGCCAATCGCCGCCGCGGCCCAGCCGGAGTAGCTGTTGAGCATCGACACAACCACCGGCATGTCAGCACCACCGATGCCCATGATCAGGTGATACCCGATAAATAGCGCCGCCAGCGTCATGATGAACAGCGGCAAGAAGCCCCCAGTGTTGAAGTACCAGATCAGGCAGAGCAGCGAGAGTGCTGCCGCAGCGGCGTTGAGCATGTGACCGCCCGGCAGTTTCGTCGCCGCCGAGCTGACGCGGCCCGCCAGTTTGCCATAGGCAATGACAGAGCCGGTAAAGGTCACGGCACCGATGAAGATGCCGAGCACCAGTTCGACCCGCAGGATCGCGATCTCGACACTGTCCTTCTTGGCCAGCAGCGCCGCGAAACCTTCGGTGGAGGCGCGCGCCACCTCGTCCATCGCCATTACGTTGCCCAGTTCGATATGGGCGTTATAGCCCACGAAGACCGCCGCGAGGCCCACAAGGCTGTGCATCGCCGCGACCAGTTCCGGCATCTGCGTCATCTGCACGCGGGTGGCCAATTGGTAGCCGATCGCGCCACCGGCGGCGATCAGGATCAGCGAGAGGAGCCAGANCCCCGCCCCCGGCCCGATCAGCGTGGCGACAACCGCCAGCGCCATACCGGCGATACCGTACCATACCGCGCGTTTCGCGCTTTCCTGACCTGACAGACCGCCCAAGCTAAGGATGAAGAGAACCGCTGCAACCACATAGGCCGCTGTCGTAAATCCGTATTCCATGATGCTCGCTCCTTCAGGATTTCTGGAACATGGCGAGCATGCGCCGTGTCACGAGGAAGCCGCCGAAAATGTTGATCCCACACATGAAGACCGACAGGGCAGCAAGAAGGATCACCAGCCACGAGCCAGAGCCGATCTGCATCAGCGCGCCCAAAATGATGATCGAGGAGATCGCGTTGGTCACCGCCATCAGCGGCGTATGCAGGCTGTGCGCCACGCCCCAGATGACTTGGAAACCGACGAAGACCGCCAGAACGAAGACGATGAAGTGCTGCATGAAGCTGGCGGGTGCGACGAGGCCGACACCGAGCAGCAGCGCCGCGCCTACGGCCAAGAGCGTGACTTGGTTCTTGGTCTGCGCTTTGAAAGCAGCCAATTCGTCAGCCCGTTTCTCTTCCGGGGTCTTTTCTTTAACCTTTTCCTTCTTCGGCGCGGCCGCGATGGCTGCGACCTTGGGCGGTGGCGGTGGGAAGGTCACTTCTTTTTCGTGGGTGATGGTCGCGCCCCGGATCACGTCATCTTCCATATCGTGGTTGATGACACCGTCTTTCTCGGGCGTCAGATCCGTCATCAGGTGGCGGATGTTGGTGGCGTAAAGTGTCGAAGCCTGCGTCGCCATGCGCGAGGGGAAATCGGTATAACCGATGATCGTGACACCGTTGTCGGTGACAATCTTCTCGTCCATCTTGGTGAGCTTGCAGTTGCCGCCCTTCTCTGCCGCGAGATCGACGATCACGGAGCCGGGCTTCATCGCCTGCACCATGTCCTCGGTCCAAAGCTCGGGTGCTTCGCGGTTGGGGATCAGCGCCGTGGTGATGACGATGTCCACATCAGGCGCCAATTCGCGGAACTTGGCCAATTGCGCTTCGCGGAATTCGGGCGAGGAAACAGAGGCATAACCGCCCGAAGCCGACCCATCGGCCTGTTCTTCTTCAAAGTCGAGATAGACAAACTCAGCGCCCATCGATTCGACCTGTTCGGCCACTTCGGGGCGCACGTCGAACGCGAGCGTGATGGCACCCAGCGAGGTCGATGTGCCGATGGCGGCAAGACCCGCAACACCCGCGCCGACGACCAGNACCTTNGCNGGGGGCACCTTGCCCGCCGCCGTGATCTGCCCGGTGAAGAAACGGCCAAAGTTGTTGCCCGCCTCAATGACCGCACGGTAGCCCGCGATATTGGCCATGGAGGACAGCGCGTCCATCTTCTGGGCACGGCTGATGCGCGGCACCATGTCCATCGCCATGACGGTCGCGCCTTTGGCGGCGGCGGCCTCCATCAGCTCTTTGTTGCCCGCAGGGTTGAACATGGAAATGAGCGTCTGGCCCGCGCGCAGGCGCTTGACCTCGGCGTCAGACGGCGGGCGCACCTTGGCAACCACATCGGCGGCCTTGTAGAGAGCAGCGGCGGTNTTCACCACCTCGACGCCTGCGCCCTCATATGCGGCATCGTCAAAGCCCGCAGCCGCACCGGCGCCGGTTTCGATGACGCATGTATGCCCAAGCTTTTGCAGTTGCAGCGCGCTGTCCGGCGTCATTGCGACCCGGTTCTCGCCCTCAAATATTTCTTTTGGTGTCCCGATCTTCAAACCAAGAGTCCCCCTTTGCTGGCCCGTCACGCCGCTTTGGCGCAACTTTGTTAGTCAGAGCGATAGCGCGCGCGCAGCAATAGTACAAGCAAACCGCTACGTGAAACGAAGCAAAATTGCTGCACTGCGACACCGAGAGAACGGTTTGCTGTTTTCGGAGCGGAGATAGAACAGCCGTTCTAGACCGCGCTAATGGCATGGCCCGAAGGCCATACCAAATTGCTGACCCAATGCGCGGGTATCAGAGACCGGGGATCAGCCGGGCCAGCCCGCGCTGGTCAAAGGTGGTCCCACGATCTGCACCAAAGGCGATCTCGCCGCCCAAGCCGACGAAGGGTTCCGAGACGTTCACGCCACCCGCTTCGGCCTTGGCCGAGCCGACCTCAAGGAACAGATTGGTGTTAACCGATACGTCGCGGTCAAGACGGATTGCGAACCGGGACAGATCGCCGGTGTCATCGTCGGCCATGTCATAAGAGCCTGTCAGGCCAAAGCCCTCCTGCATCTCATAGCGGGCTTTGATCCCGCCAAGCGTGGCATCGCCCAGATCGGTGTCGACATTGGCGATATAGCCCTCGAACTCCCATTCGCGGACTTCATAGCCAGCCTCGATCCCAAAGATATCGGCCTCATCGCCTTCGACGTCTTCAAAGGTGTAGAAAGCGCCGAAAGAGGTCGCGTCGTTCAGGTGATAGATGCCGTGCAGACCCAGCAGCGTGCTGTCGATATCGGTAAAGCCAAAATCATGATAGGCGGCATCGATTTGCAGGCTGAAATCGCGGCTGAACCCCAGTTCCATCGCGCCTTCGAGACCCCAGTGGTTAAAATCGGTGTCTTCGGCGAAGGCCGAATAAGACAGCCCGACCGACCCGCCGGTGACTTCGACGGCGCCTGCCGTTGTCGCGCCCAATGCAAAGGACGCGGCCAGCGCCAAAGAGGAAATTTGCGAAAAATTCATGATACTGCTCCAATACAAAACAAGGCCCTGTGATCAGGTTACCTGCTGCAACCTGTGAGGGAATGTTCGCGCGGTTGCAAGGGTGGCTGTGCCCGCCCAAGATAATTGTGTCTGCGCCGCCACTACCCTGCGCCACTCGCCTGTGCTGCCCTTCAAATAACGCCCCGTCATCCGAAGCTGCCTCTTGTCCTGTCGCCGCCAGCGCGCCACCATGCCCGCAAAGGGGAGGCATTATGACATTGCAAGACAAACACGCATTCATCACCGGCGGTGGCACCGGCATCGGGCTCGCCATCGCGCAGGATCTGGCGGCCAAGGGGGCGCGGGTCACCATCACCGGGCGGCGGCAGGAGGTGCTTGACGCGGTGTCGGGCAGTGGCATCACCGGCATGGCGATGGACGTCCGCGACGAGGCGCAGGTCATCGACACGATCGCCCGCGCGGTAGAGGCCAACGGGCCGGTGCAAATCTGCGTGGCAAACGCTGGCGTGGCCGAGGGGCGATCGCTGCATAAAACCGACCTCGATTTCTGGCGCGACATGATGGCGACCAATCTCGATGGCGCCTTTCTCACCATCCGCGAGAGCCTGAAATCCATGCGCCAGACCGATTGGGGCCGGGTGATCGCGGTGTCCTCCATGGCGGGGCTGCGCGGGCTGCCGGGGGCGGCCTGCTACTCGGCCTCGAAACACGGGATGATCGGGCTGATCCGCTCGCTCAGTGAGGATTACATGGGCCAGCCCTTTACCTTCAACGCCCTCTGCCCCGGCTATGTCGATACCGAGATCATCGCGCGCAACACGCAAGCGATCTCCAAACGCGCCGGGCTGTCCGAGGAAAAGGCCCGTGATGTCATGGTCAACGCCAACCGCCACAAACGCCTGATTGCCCCGTCTGAAGTGGCTGCGGCAGCGGCTTGGCTGGTTGGCGAAGGCTCGGAAAGCGTCAACGGCCAGTCGATCGAGATTGCAGGCGGGCAGATGTAGTAGGGTTAAGGGGAGTTTAACCAAGCTGCGCCAAACATGGGGCCATGAGAGACCGCATTTCATCCCATGGCCCGAACAGCTATTTCTTCACCCTGCGCCTTGCAAAGCGGGGCGATGATGCGCTGTTGCGGCATATCACGGCCCTGCGCCAAGCGATGCGTGAGACTTTGGCGCGCAGGCCGTTTCGGATTGATGCCATCGCGGTCCTACCGGATGTGATCCACACGGTTTGGACCCTGCCCCCGAATGATAATGACTACGGCAACCGCATCGGCATGTGGAAGGGGCGCTTTTCCAGACACCTCCCCCCAGCCCCGCATCGCAGTTTGCAGCAGATCAAACGGGGGGAGAAAGGGATATGGCAGCGGCGTTTTTGGGAGCATCGGATACGCGATCATGCGGATTTCGAGCGACACTGCGATCTGGTGCACCTCAGCCCGGTGCATGCAGGATATTGTCAGCGACCAGAGGGTTGGCCCTACAGTTCCTATTCCCGCGCCGGTTCTCGTGAGGTCCCGCCGCAGGATCGGAGGGCGGACCATCCGGCGGAGGAGGCGGTCTTGGACGATGATGTNACGCCGCTCAGTCACATGATGACACCCGCGCCCCCGAACCGCCTGCACAGTTGACTTTCTTGGCGGCAGATCACAGTGGCAGCCGGTATCGTGGCCCCATTTAAAATGGCCCGTTTTCAACAGGGGATTGGGGTCGTATCCTTGCCCGAAGCTCCGCGCGGCACCCCCACAAGAGAGCCTTCAACCCGGCAGCGCCCGCTATATGCGCGACCCGCGCTCACAGGGTGAGGGCCGCGCGCGCCGTGAAAACCCCGCGGCCCGCCGCCCCGCTCTATTGCGCGGCAGTCATCACCGGCAGCGCCGAACCATCCGCGGCCCAAGCCCGCACCGCGGCACCGAAATGTTCGAACAGAGGGCGCGAGACCGGGTCACTGGCCGCGTTCCACTCAGGATGCCATTGCACTGCGAGGGTAAAGCCCGGCGCGTCCTTGATGTAGATCGCCTCAGGCGTGCCGTCATCCGCGTGGCCGTCGATCACCACGCGCGGGCCGGGTTCCTTGATCCCCTGCCCGTGCAGCGTGTTGGTCAGCACCTTCGATGCCCCCATCACGTGATGGAAAACACCGCCTTCGGTAAAGCTCACGTCGTGGCGCAGCTCGAACTTCTCTTCGATGGTGCCGTCGGGGGGCATCCGGTGATTCATCCGCCCGGGCAGCTCGCGTATTTCGGGGTAGAGTGAGCCCCCCATGGCCACGTTGACCTCTTGAAAACCGCGGCACAGGCCAAGAAACGGCTGACCCCGCGCCACACAGGCGCGCACCAGCGCCAGCGCCACGGCATCGCGGGCGCGGTCAAAAGCACCATGGGCCTCTGTTTCGGGTTCACCGTATTCTTCGGGATGCACATTGGGGCGCCCGCCGGTCAGCAGGAAGCCATCGCAGACCTCCAGCAACTCCTCGACCGAGACAAAGCGCGGATCGCCCGGCACGATCAGCGGCAGGCAGCCCGACACCTCGGCAATCGCTTCGGTGTTCATCTGCCCGCCCGCGTGGACGGGGTATTGATCGTTCAGCAGGTAGGAATTGCCAATAATACCAACGACGGGTCGGGCCATGAGTTACCTCTTATTCACCATGGCCCGAACATAGGCGCTTCGCACCGCGGCCTCAACCTCGGCTCTGCGCCTTCAACTCCAAGCGCCGCGCGTGCAGCACCGGTTCGGTATAGCCCGAGGGCTGTTCGCGCCCCTTCAGCACCAGATCGCAAGCGGCCTGAAAGGCCACCCCGTCAAAGCCGGGCGCCATGGGACGATAGCTGGGATCGCCCTCGTTTTGACGATCCACCACGGCTGCCATTTTTTTAAGCGCAGCTTCGGCTTCTTCGCGGCTGATGACGCCGTGATGCAGCCAATTCGCCAGCGCTTGGGCCGAGATGCGGCAGGTGGCGCGGTCTTCCATCAGGCCCACGTCGTTGATGTCGGGCACTTTGGAGCAGCCGACCCCCTGATCGATCCAGCGGACGACATACCCCAAAATACCCTGCGCATTGTTCTCAATCTCGCGGGTGATTTCTTCGGTGCTGAGGTTGCGGCCTTCCAGTACCGGGATGGTCAACAGCGCGTCGAGCGTGCCGCGCGCGCCGCCCGCTTTGATCTCTTCTTGCCGCGCCAACACGTCAACCTTGTGGTAATGTGTGGCATGTAGCGTGGCCGCCGTGGGCGATGGCACCCATGCGCAATTCGCACCGGATTGGGGGTGGCCGATCTTGGCCTCCAGCATCTCGGCCATGCGGTCGGGCATGGCCCACATGCCCTTGCCGATCTGCGCCCGCCCCTGCAATCCGCAGGCAAGGCCTATGTCGACGTTGCGGTCTTCATAGGCGGCGATCCAAGCGCTGTTCTTCATCTCGCCCTTGGGCACCATCGGCCCGGCTTCCATGCTGGTGTGGATCTCATCCCCAGTCCGGTCAAGAAAACCGGTGTTGATAAAGGCCACACGATGTTTCGCGGCCCGGATACATTCGGCGAGGTTCGCGCTGGTGCGGCGCTCTTCGTCCATGATGCCCAGCTTCACGGTATATTGCGGCAGGCCGAGCGTCTTTTCCACATGGGTGAAAATCTCATCGGCAAAGGCCACTTCCTCGGGTCCATGCATCTTGGGTTTCACCACATAGACGCTGCCGGTGACCGAATTGCCGCCTTCGCGCTTAAGGTCGTGGATCGCGATCAATGTGGTGATCATGGCATCCATCAGCCCTTCGCCGATCTCATGCCCCGCGCGGTCGAGGACGGCAGGGTTGGTCATCAGATGACCGACATTGCGAACCAGCATCAAAGAGCGGCCCTTCAGCGTCACTTCACCGCCATCCGGCGCGGTATAGCTGCGATCATCCGCCATGCGGCGGGTGACGGTCTGGCCACCCTTTTCAAAGGTTTCTGCAAGATCGCCCTTCATCAGCCCCAGCCAATTGCCATAGGCCAGCACCTTGTCCTCGGCGTCCACCGCTGCGACGCTGTCTTCGCAGTCCATGATGGTCGACAGCGCGGATTCGATGACCACATCGGCGACGCTGGCGGGATCGTCTTTGCCAATCGCATGGTCCGGGTCGATCTTGATCTCAATATGCAGCCCGTTGTTGCGCAAGAGGATCGCATCTGGCGCTTCTGCCGCGCCCCGGTAGCCCGCAAACTGCGCTGGATCGGCCAAGCCGCAGGGGGCCGCGTCCTGAGACATTACACCTTCGAGATGCCCGTCCACAACGCGGTAGCCCGCCAAATCTGCGTGGCTGCCCGCAGAGAGCGGCACCGCGTCATCCAAGAAAGCTTTTGCCCGCGACACCACCCGCGCACCACGGTCGGCGTCATACCCCTTGCCCATCGGCAAATCACCCAGCGCATCGGTGCCGTAGAACGCATCATAAAGGCTCCCCCAGCGCGCATTGGCGGCGTTGAGCGCGAAACGAGCATTGGTGATTGGCACCACAAGCTGCGGCCCGGGCACCTGCGCAATCTCGGGGTCGACGTTCTGCGTTTCAATCTGAAAATCTGGCCCTTCGGGCAAGAGGTAACCAATCTCGCGCAGGAAGGCGGTATAGCTTTCCGCGTCATGCGGCTGACCCGCGCGGGTGCGGTGCCAGTCGTCGATTTGGGCTTGAAGCTCGGCACGTTTTTCGAGCAGCGCGCGGTTCTTTGGCCCAAGGTCATGCACGAGGTCCGACAGGCCCGCCCAGAAAACATCCGCTCCTACATCGGTGCCCGGCAGGGCCGATCCCTCAATGAACTCAACCAGTTCGGGGTCTACCTGCAAACCGTTTTTGTCAATTCTACCCGTCATTCTCTGCCCTCTCCCGCGCTGAATACCTTTGCGAAATGTCTAGCAGAAAGGCAAAGCGGCGCAAGCGCGTGAAGGACGGCGAGGCATGGCGTTATTTTACCGTTGGTTCTGGGGTGGCGATCACAGGCTCGGCGTCCGCCGGGCCGTCCACGGGCTGCACCTCTCCTTCTGGCGAGGGGTCGGTGGCCTGCAACACCGCGTAAACGATGCCAGCAATCATCAATAGCGCGCCCGCGATGATAGCGGTTTTGATATCGATCAAAGCGGGGCTATGACGTTTCTTCTGCGTTTCGGTATCGTTGTCGGGGGCGGACATGGATACACCTCATTGCTCGAAGTTGGGGCGGCTCGGCTTGCAGGCCGCCTTCTAGAGACATAACCTTTCCCAGACCAATTACGTTCCCCCGACTGGAGGCCCAATGCGCGACGCCACCCCCCAAACGATCTATCTCAGCGACTATCAGCCGTTCGGCTTCCTTGTGGATGAGGTGGCACTGACCTTTGAGCTTGATCCCCACAAGACGCGGGTCAAAAGCCGCATCGCTTTTCGCCCAAACCCTGCGGCGCAGACGGCGGAATTCTTCCTTCACGGAGAACAGCTCAAACTGATTTCCGCGCAGATTGATGGCAACCCCGTCTCCCCGAAGGTGACGGAGCGGGGTTTGACCTGCGATGTGCCAGACGGCCCATTTATCTGGGAAGCCGAGGTTGAGATTGATCCCAAGGGCAACACCGCCCTTGAAGGGCTTTATATGTCGGGTGGCATGTATTGCACCCAATGCGAGGCCGAAGGCTTTCGCAAGATCACCTATTATCCCGACCGCCCCGATGTGATGAGTGTCTTTACCGTCACCATCAACGGGCCGCATCCTGTCTTGCTGTCCAACGGCAACCCGGTGGCGCAGGGGCAGAACCACGCCGAATGGCACGACCCATGGCCCAAACCTGCGTATCTTTTCGCGCTGGTGGCGGGCGATTTGGTCGCCCATTCCGATCGCTTCACCACCATGTCGGGCCGCGAAGTCGATCTGAACCTCTATGTCCGTCCCGGCGATGAGGGCAAATGTGCCTTTGGGATGGAGGCGCTGAAGGCGTCGATGAAGTGGGACGAGAAGGTCTATGGCCGCGAATATGACCTCGATATTTTCAACATCGTCGCGGTGGATGACTTCAACATGGGCGCGATGGAGAACAAGGGGCTGAACATTTTCAACTCCGCCGCCGTGCTCGCCTCGCCCGAGACCTCTACGGATGACAATTTCGAGCGGATCGAGGCGATCATCGCCCATGAGTATTTCCACAATTGGACCGGCAACCGCATCACCTGCCGCGATTGGTTCCAGCTTTGCCTCAAGGAAGGGCTGACCGTCTACCGTGACAGCCAGTTCACCTCCGACATGCGGTCCCCAGCGGTGAAACGCATCAGCGATGTGATCGACCTGCGCGGGCGCCAGTTCGCCGAAGATCAAGGCCCGCTGGCCCATCCGGTACGGCCCGAAAGCTTTCAGGAAATTAACAACTTCTACACCGCCACCGTTTATGAGAAAGGCGCCGAGGTGATCGGCATGCTCAAGACATTGGTAGGCGATGACGCCTATGCCAAGGCACTGGACCTCTATTTCGAACGTCACGACGGCGATGCGGCAACGATCGAAGATTGGCTAAAGGTGTTCGAAGACACCACGGGCCGTGACCTTACCCAGTTCAAACACTGGTATGCGCAGGCGGGCACGCCGCATCTGTCGGTGACAGAGGCATGGGACGCGGGCAAAGGCATCTTCACGCTGACCTTCACCCAACACACCCCGGCCAGCGCCGCCACGCCTGAGCCCAAGCCGCAGGTTCTGCCCATCACCGTGGGTTTGATCGGCGCGGACGGGGCCGAGGCGGCCCCCTCTCGCGTGCTGGAAATGACCGAAGCGGAGCAAAGCTTTGCCTTCGACGGGCTGGATGCGCGCCCGGTGGCCTCGGTGCTGCGGGGCTTCTCCGCTCCGGTAGTGCTGGATCAAGACCTCTCGAAAGAAGAGCGCCTGCTGCTGCTTGCCCATGACAACGATCCGTTCAACCGGTGGGAGGCCGGGCGCACCTTGGCGCGGCAATCCTTGCTGGCCACGATCACCGAAGACAGCGCGCCGGATGACGAATGGCTCGCAGCATTGCGGGCGGTGCTGGAGGATGAGGCGCTGGAGCCTGCCTACCGCGCGCTGATGCTGGGCCTGCCCAGCCATGCCGATTTGGCCAGCACCCTTCATGACGCGGGCAAGACCCCGGATCCGGCGGCGATCCATCAAGCGGTGGAAGCCACGCGCGATGCCATGGCCGAGCGTTTTGCCCCGCTGCTGAGCGAGCTTTACGATCGGCATAAGGTCGACGCTCCCTATCAACCCAATGCCGCGCAATCGGGCAAACGCGCACTGACCAATGCCGCCCTTGCCTTGCTGACCCGCGTGCAGGGGCCAGAGCGCGCGCAGGCGCAGTACGATCAGGCCGACAACATGACCCAGCAACTCAGCGCGCTGGCCGCATTGCTGCGCGCAGGCCATGGCGACAAAGCGTTGGAGGATTTCGAAGTCCAATGGCGCGATGACCGTTTGGTGATGGACAAATGGTTCGGGCTGCAAGTCAGCCAAGCCGCGCCGGAAGAGGCCGCCGAGGTGGCGCGCAAACTCACCCAGCACGCGGATTTCAATTGGAAGAACCCCAACCGCTTCCGCGCGGTCTTTGGCAGCCTTGCGATGCATCATGCGGGCTTCCACCATGAAAGCGGCAAGGGCTACGCGCTGCTGGCGGATTGGCTGATCAAGCTTGACCCGGTGAACCCGCAGACCACGGCGCGGATGTGTTCGGCCTTCCAGACATGGCGGTGCTATGACGCGACGCGGCAAGGGATGATCGAGACGCAACTGGACCGCATTCTCGCCAGCCCCGACCTCAGCCGGGACACGTCAGAGATGCTTAGCCGCATTCGCGGTGCCTGACGCGGCACCCCAGACAGAAAGCATGGCGACCTATACCTACCGCCGCCATGCCCGCAGCCGGACGGCCCTGCTGGTGTTGCCCGCGATCTGGGCGGCCCTCGGCGCGGGGTGGCTCTGGCTTGATGCTTCGGGCTGGCTTGTGGGGCTGCTGGGGCTCTTCACCCTGCCTGCGCTTTGGGAGCTTTTTACCAATCCGAGCAGCGGCTTGACGCTAGACACCGACAATCTGTCATGGGAAACCGGCAAGCGTGACGCGAAAATTGCGCTGACGCAGATCGACCGCGTTCGGCTTGATACGCGGCTTGATATGTCGGTCCGCGCCACAGTCATTCTAAAGACGGGCCGCAAGATCAAACTGCCCTTCGAGGCCACCCCACCGCACCGCGCATTGGAAACCGCGCTACATGCGCGCGGCATCACCACAGAGCGGCACCACTTCACGCTGATCCAATGATTTACGGACGGCTGCGGGGCCGTGTCGCGTTCAACGGTTTGCAATAGGACTGCTGCCGAAGCCAGCGAGACATATCCGCCCGTTTGGACGCACTGCGCATCGGCCCCCAATCGGCCCCGACACCGCGCTTGCCATTTCCGGCAATCACCCCGTCCCGCGGCACCGTCGTCGCCATGATCCGCACGGCACAGCTGAGATTCGCCGCCCCGTTTTTAAGCGCATCACCGCTGCCAACGTTACACTTATAGCCGCGCGCCGTGCCCGGCAGGATCTGCAACAGCCCATACCACCGACCGCCCCCACCCACGGCCCAAGACCGATAGGTGCTTTCATGTTTCGCCAGCGTCGACATAAAGCCGACCCAAAAGGCGCGCCGCTGGCTCTCGGATGCCTCCGGATAGGCGGGGCACCATTCCTGCACATCCGCAGGCACCATATCCACCAAGGGCTTGCCATGCGACTTGAGCGCCGAAATAGCGGCCCGCGTCCAAAGCGAATGCCCCCGCATATGCTGCCAGCGCGTGCGCGGCAGATTGCCCGGACGCGCCGGCGGGCGCAGCGTTGTCGTGAACGGCGCGGTTTCAAGCGCCGGCGGTTCCTCGTCAGCCTCCACCGCATCGGGGAAAGACAAAGAGGTCGCGGCGGTCTGCACCACGTTATCCACCTCCACCACAGGGGCGGGCTGTTTGGGAAGCTCGGCCCAAAGCAATGTGGGGCTTGTGCAGAGCAGCAGGGCAATCATGGCAGGTCTCATGGCGCGCATAAGACCGCCCCAAAGCGCGGTTCGCAAGCATGACGGCCTTGCAAGATCGGCAGATTTCCTCTGATCGGGAAACAGCGCGCCGCCCAGATGCCAGATTGTGGCCTGTGGCTACGCTTTCATGCCCGCCCCCGCTGCAGAATTTTCCCGAAAGCTCCGCACCCCGGACACGGTTCCGCCCCATTGCCCGGTCAAACCTAAATCATCGACAAATAGCAGGCAGGACCGGCCCCAGATGAAGAAACTCTCGCATATGATCCCGTCCGCCTTGCAGGGGTTCTTTGGCAAACCCGCGCCCCAAGCGCCCGAGCTTGAACCGCTGGAAATGCCGCTGCTGCGCCGCCGTGCGCCGCGCGACGCCTTGCTGCGCATTTCCTGCCCCGACCCCACCGCCGAAGAGATGCAGCGCGACCGCCACCAATACCGCGCGCAATGGCTGGTGCGCCAAGAACGCTGGGATGAGATGGCAACCCTGCTGCATGACGCCGATATGCGCCGCGAAATGACACCGGGCGCCATGCCGGTGGCCGAACTGATGGCCTTTGGCGCGCGGGCGGATGTGATTCTTGCTGCCGAACATGCGCTCTATGACGGCAAACCGGCCAGCGACGCCCCGCTGATGGCCGGGATCGAAGCCTTGGAACATGTGCTCGCCGACCATGCCGAAAGCCCCGTGATCGCGGCCATCGTGGCCCAAGCGCATATGGACATCGGCTGGGCCTGGCGCGGGACGGGCTGGGACAGCGACGTGCCCGCCCGCAACCACGCGGCCTTTGTGGCGCATTTTGAACGCGCGGAGCAAATCCTCGCGGCATTCGACAAGGACACAGCCGCCTCGCCCCTGCTCGCGGCGACGCACTGTGCCCTATTGGGGGGAACCGGCGGTGACGCCCGCGCCGTGGCCGACCGCTACGCACGGCTCATCGACCTGAACCCCGCAAACCCGCGCCCCATGCGGGCCATGGGCAACCACCTTCTGCCGCGGTGGCATGGCTCATATGACCAATTGGAACTCGAGGCCCGTCGCACTGCCGCGCGGACCGAAGAGACATGGGGCGCGGGCGGCTATACATGGGTGCAATTCGACGCGATCAGCTGCGATGCGCGGGCCTGTGCCAATCTTGATGTGCCGTTTTTCATCGAAGGGCTGCGCGATATCCTCGCGCGTCGCCCCGATCCGCATACCGCCAACCTGCTGGCCGCCTATTGTGCCAGCGCCATCGGTCAGGCCACCCCGTCCGAAGATGCCGCAGGGGCCGTGCGCGCCGAGATCGCCGATTGCGCCCGCTGGATTGTACGGGACCATATGACGGAACTGCACCCGCTGCTCTGGGCTCATGCTGCACGCGGCTTCGACAACAACCTGCGCGTCCGCTCCGCCCGGCGCTTTGCCGCCTCGGGCCGGGATGAGGCGATGCGCATCATCACCGGCCTGTTCCAAGGCGAGATCGAAGCGGGCAAACGGGTCATTTTCACCGAAGGCCGCCGCCAGATTGCCATGCCGGGCTAGCCTGCCTCTTGAAGCGCGTGGTGCGCTCCAGTATGACCGGCCAAGTTCCAATTGACCGAAGGCGGCCGCGATGCTTGATCTGAGTTACGACACCCCGAAACCGCGCGTAATTGCCGGTGCCAAACATGACTGGGAACTGGTCATCGGGATGGAGGTGCACGCGCAGGTCGCGTCGAACGCGAAACTCTTCTCCGGCGCCTCGACCAAATTCGGCGCGGAGCCCAACAGCAACGTGGCCTTCGTCGATGCCGCGATGCCCGGCATGCTGCCGGTGATCAACGAATACTGCGTCGAACAGGCCGTACGCACCGGGCTGGGCCTCAAGGCCGAGATCAACCTGAAATCCGCTTTCGACCGCAAGAACTACTTCTACCCCGACTTGCCGCAGGGCTATCAGATCAGCCAGCTTTACGAGCCCATCGTCGGCGAAGGCGAAGTGCTGGTCGAGCTTGGCGACGGCACCGCCCGTCTGGTGCGGATCGAGCGCATCCACATGGAGCAGGACGCAGGCAAATCGATCCACGACATGGACCCGAATATGTCTTTCGTCGACCTGAACCGTACCGGCGTCTGTCTGATGGAAATCGTCTCGCGCCCCGACATTCGCGGCCCCGAAGAGGCCGCCGCCTACCTTGGCAAACTGCGCCAAATCCTGCGCTATCTCGGCACCTGCAACGGCGACATGCAGTCCGGCGCGATGCGTGCTGACGTGAACGTGTCGATCTGCCGCGTGGGCCAGTACGAGAAGTACCAAGAGACACAGGATTTCAGCCATCTGGGCACCCGCTGCGAGATCAAGAACATGAACTCCATGCGCTTTATCCAGCAGGCCATCGAAGTCGAAGCCAAACGCCAGATCGCGATTGTCGAAGCCGGTGGCGAAGTGGTGCAGGAAACGCGCCTTTTCGACCCAGACAAGCAAGAAACCCGCTCCATGCGCTCCAAAGAAGAGGCGCATGATTACCGCTATTTCCCCGACCCCGATCTGCTGCCGCTGGAGATCGAGCAGGCTTGGGTGGACGAGATTGCCGCAAACCTGCCGGAACTGCCGGACCAGAAGAAAGCGCGTTTCATCGGTGACTTTGGCCTGAGCGACTATGACGCTTCCGTGCTGACCGCCGATCTCGACAGCGCGGGCTACTTTGAGGCCGTGGCGCAGGGGCGCGATGGCAAGATGGCGGCGAACTGGGTGATCAACGAACTCTTCGGGCGTCTCAAGAAAGACGACAAGGGCATCACCGAAAGCCCGGTCACCCCGGCGCAGCTTGGCAGCATCGTCGATCTGATCGCGTCAGATGCGATTTCCGGCAAGATCGCCAAGGAAGTCTTTGAAATTACTTACACAACTGGCCGCGACCCGGCAGAGATCGTGGAGACTGAGGGCCTCAAGCAGGTCACAGACACCGGGGCGATTGAAACGGCAGTGGATGAAATCATCGCCGCCAACCCCGATCAGGTCGCCAAGGCGCAGCAGAACCCGAAACTTGCGGGTTGGTTCGTCGGTCAGGTGATGAAAGCCACGGGCGGCAAGGCCAACCCCAAGGCCGTCAACGAAATCGTGTCGCGCAAGCTCGCCCAGCAATGAGCGAGACCCCGGCCCCCTTCCGTTCGAGCGAGATGAAAGTTCTCCCCGAATGGATTGATTTCAATGGTCATTTGAACATGGCCTATTACAACGTCCTGTTCGATCAGGGCGTTGACCAAGCCTATGGCGACATTGGGCTGGGGCCGGAGTATCAACGCACGGGCTGCACCACCTATGTGGCCGAATTCCACGTCTGCTACTTGCGCGAATTGCATGAGGGTGACCGCGTCTACACCACCTTCCAATTGCTCGACCATGACGAGAAACGGTTTCACAGCTTTCAAGAGCTGTGGCACGTCGACGGTTGGCTCGCCGCCACCGCCGAAGGGTTAACGCTGCATGTGGACCAATCCGGCCCGCGTGTCGCCCCGATGCCGCAGCATATCCTGACACGTCTTGACGCGATGCGCCGCAGCCATGCCAAATTGCCCACACCGGCGCAGGCCGGTCGCAGCATCGGCATCCGCCGCAAATCCGCCTGAAACTCACCTGACGCGGCTCATGTCGCCAACCCAGCCGAGGCCCCTATGCGCTACGAATACAAGATCCTTCCCGCCCCCACCAAAGGGCAGAAAGCCAAAGGTCTGAAAGCCCCCGAAGCGCGCTTTGCCAATACGTTGGAAGAGTGCCTGAACGAACAGGCCGCCGAGGGCTGGGAGTACCAGCGGGCCGAGACATTGCCCTCGCAAGAACGCTCTGGCCTGACCTCGACCACCACCGAGTGGCGCAATGTGCTGGTGTTCCGCCGCTTGGCGAGCGCGAACAGCCAACCTGAGGACGGCGATCTGTTGCCCCCCGCCGCTGCAACGCCTGCATTGTCCGCCACGATTGAGGGCGACGAGACGGCGCTTCAGGCCGATGCGCCCGCCTCCATCACGCCCGACGATGACGCCCCTACAAAGGTGGAGCCCGCCAAAGAGGAACCCGCCAAGCTGGCAACGCCACCTGCGTTCCTCTCCGGCACCGCGACAGAGCAAGCGCCGGACGTTTCTTCGCCGGATAAATCCGACGAAGACGACGACAAGTCAAAGCCCTAAACGGGGGCCTTATTCGTCCAGATCCAGCGCCAGCGCATGAATGCGCCCCATCAGATCCGGCCCCAAGGCACTGTGCACCGCCCGGTGCCGCGCCAGCCGGTTCTGACCCTTGAAACGCTCTGAGCGGATGCGCACGTTGAAGTGGCTTTCGCCCCCCTCTTGAAACCCGGCGTGACCGCGATGGCTTTCGCTGTCATCCACCACATCCAATTCTCGCGGCGCAAAAGCGGCTTCCAGCCGGTCTGAAATCTCTTGTGTTGTCGACATGTTTTTTACCTCGGCCCCCTTCAATCCTGCGACGCAGGGTATATGGTGACCGGCCTGAGTCGGAAAGGTCTATCCACATGCCAAAAGCTGATCCCTTCGGATTCGACATGTCCGTGTCGTCCTCCAAAAAGAAAAACCCCCGCGGCCGCCGCGGCATGTCCGGTGCGTCGGAAACCTCGACCCGGATTTGCGACCATGAGGGCTGCGACGAGCCGGGCAAGTTCCGCGCGCCCAAGGCCCCCGATGTGCTGGATGATTACTTCTGGTTCTGCCAGCAACACGTTCGCGAATACAACGCGAAGTGGAGCTTCTTTGACGGCACCACCGAGGCCGAGTTGAACGCTCAGATGTCCAAGGACAAGGTCTGGGAACGCGCCACCAAGCCGCTCGGCGACCCCGAGCAGCGTGCATGGGCACGCCTTGGCATCGAAGACCCGCATCAGGTTTTGGGCAAGAACGCGACCCAGAACCCCGGCAAGGGCCAGCAAGCGGGCCGCCGCCTGCCCCCGACCGAGCGCCGCGCGATCGAGATTCTCGAAGCCAAGGACACATGGACCAAACCCGAGGTCCGCAAAGCCTACAAAGCGCTGATCAAAGTGCTGCACCCCGATATGAACGGCGGTGACCGCAGTCAGGAAGAGCAGTTGCAGCTTGTCGTCTGGGCATGGGACCAGATCAAGGGCAGCCGCAACTTCAAGGACTGATCCCACAACCGGACCAGCGGCCGGGTGCGGATAATGCCAGTTGCCCCTTCCCCTTGCGGATATGCACGATATGTTGCACCAGATACGCGCGCGGCCCCGACCGCGCGCCTAACGAAAAGGATGACGAGCGATGGCCGACGGTGCACTGGAACATGACATGAAACCCACCGAAGAACTCTCGGTGCGCGATGTCTTTGGCATCGACACCGATATGGTCGTCAAAGGATTCCCGCAGCGCACCAGCCGCGTGCCGGACATCGACAGCACCTATAAGTTTGATCCTGACACCACGTTGGCGATCCTCGCAGGGTTCACCCACAACCGCCGCGTCATGATCCAAGGCTACCACGGCACCGGCAAATCGACCCATATCGAACAGGTCGCCGCGCTGCTGAACTGGCCCACTGTGCGCGTCAACCTCGACAGTCACATCAGCCGGATCGACCTGATTGGCAAGGACGCGATCAAACTGCGCGACGGCAAGCAGGTCACCGAATTCCACGAAGGCATCCTGCCTTGGGCGCTGCGCAACCCGACCGCCATCGTCTTTGATGAATATGACGCAGGCCGCGCCGATGTGATGTTCGTGATCCAGCGCGTGCTGGAGCATGACGGCAAGCTGACCCTGATGGATCAGAACGAGATCATCACCCCGCACCCCTATTTCCGCCTCTTTGCCACGGCCAACACCGTGGGATTGGGNGATACCACCGGGCTTTATCACGGCACTCAGCAGATCAACCAAGCGCAGATGGACCGTTGGTCGCTCGTCGCCACGCTGAACTACCTCAGCATCGACGCCGAGACCGCCATCGTGCTGGCCAAGAACCCGCATTACAACACCGAGAAGGGCCGCAAGACCCTCAAGCAGATGGTGACTGTGGCGGACCTCACGCGGACCGCCTTCATGAACGGCGAACTGTCCACCGTGATGTCGCCCCGTACCGTGATCGCATGGGCCCAGAACGCTGAAATTTTCCGCAATGTCGGCTATGCTTTCCGGCTGTCATTCCTCAACAAATGCGATGAGTTGGAGCGCCAGACCGTGGCCGAGTTCTACCAGCGTCTGTTTGACGAGGAACTGCCCGAAAGCGCGGCCAGCCTCAGCTTGGGCTAAGCCGTTTACACCACCAACCAAGAATAAAGGGGCGCTGATATCAGCGCCCCTTTATCGTTCAGGCTGTGGCCCCGTACTTAGTTGACAGGTGCGGGCTCAGTGGTGACCGCGTTGGGGTCTTGCGGGGCAGCATTTTCAAGCGCCTGCTGCTCGGCTTCCATATCCTGCGCGGTTTTAAAGGCCTCTGCGGCTTCAAGGTCGGTCTTCGTGGCCGAGGATACCAGACGCAGCGTGCCGCTTTCGTCCGTCATGGTCGACAGGCTGTCCATTTTCACGGCAACCCATTTTTCACCCATGCCGAGGAAACCACCGACACCGATCACGACACCTTCGACGGTGCCATCAAGATTGACGATCAGGTCATCTACATCGCCGATCTTTTCACCTGCGTCGGAATAGACGTTGCTGCCAATCAGATCGTCGGCGAGGATCGTGTTCTCGCTTTGCATGGTGATCTGACCTTCAACCGGCTTTGCAGGCTCTTCTGCCGGCGCCTCGGCGGTTGTGTCAGCGGGGGCGACGGTGTCGCCCAAGGGCTCCGTTGCCGGGGCCTCTGCCGTGTCTTCGGTCATCGGCTCAGTCGTGGCCGGTGCTTCGGCAGTGTCGGTGGCGGCGTCCGTGTCGGGTGCCTCTGCGGTATCAGCCTCCATCTCGGCGTCAGCTTCAGGTGCTTCAGCCGTGTCGGCTTCCATCTCGGCTTCGCCTTCGGGCGCTTCAGCCGTGTCGGCTTCGGTTTCGGCCTCTACCGCATTATCGCTCGCTGTGGCTTCGCTGCTCTGTGTCGCCTCATCGGTCTGAGGCGCTTCGGCAGTGGCTTCGTCTGATGCGGGTTTTGTCGCATCCTGTGCGGTGGCGGCCAAAGGCGCGGCCCCCAAAACAGTGATCATAGCCAGACGGCTCGCATGTTGCATAAAATTGGTCATTTCCTTACTCCTACTTGCTGAGACGCGTTGCTGCCAGGGTTCAGAGAGGCACCGGTGCGTCGACTGCTGGGGAAATGCCGATCTGCGGGTGGGGGTTCCCGCTCAGCGGGTGCTATGGGCGGAAACTGGCGTATTGATTGCACGCGCCTGCCCCTTTGACCCTTCCGTGAAAACCTGCCAAACCTCATGTCGAAGCTGACAGAGGCATGGGCTCATGAAGAAATCCGACAACCCCGCTGACGCATTCAAAAAGGCCCTCGCAGAGGCCACCAAAGTGATGGCCGATGATGCCGAGCTGAACGTCAGCTACTCCGTTGATCCGTCAGGGCTTTCTGGTGACGCGATGCGCCTGCCGCAGGTCAGCCGACGGATGACCCGTGAGGAGGTTTTACTGGCCCGTGGCACCGCCGACGCCCTGGCGTTGAACCGCCGCTACCATGATGCCGCTACCCACGCCCGCTATGCCCCGCAGGGCGACATGGCGCGCGAACTCTATGAGGCGATGGAGACCGCCCGTTGCGAGGCCATGGGCGCGCGCGACATGCCCGGCACCGCGGGCAATATCGACGTCAAGATCAAGCACGAGGCCCTGCGCCGCGGCTACGATCAGGCGAAACAGGCAAGCGACGTGCCGCTTTCGGTCGCGGCGGGCTATATGGTGCGTCATATGGCGACCGGGCGCCCCCTGCCCGCAGGGGCCGAGAACGCCATGGAACTCTGGCGCGGCTTTATCGAAGATCAGGCGGGCGGCACCCTTGAGGGGATCGACGGCAGCCTTGCCGATCAGGCCGATTTCGCGCGGCTGGCGCGCAAGATGATCTCGGACCTTGGCTATGGCGATCAATTGGGTGACGACCCCGACAGCCAAGACGACGAGCAGGAGGATCAGGCCGAAGAGGGCTCCGAAGAGGAGCAAGACCCCGACAGCACTGGCCAAGACGATCAGGACGAGGAAGAGGCCGAAGGCACGCCCGAAAACTCTCAAGAGCAGCAGCAGGACGAAAGTCAGGCGCAGGTCTCGATGGATGACGAGGCGGATCAAGAATTGGGCGATGAGGCGGATATGCCCGAGGGCGACGCGCCCATGGACCCGCCGCCCCCGCCCCCTGTCTCTGATGCCGATCCTGAGTACCGCGTCTATCTCGGCGAGCATGACGAGGTGATCGGGGCCGAGGAATTGGCCGAACCGATCGAACTGGAACGTCTGCGCGCCTATTTGGATCAGCAGCTTGAGCCGCTGAAAGGCGCTGTGGGCCGTTTGGCCAACAAGTTACAACGCCGTCTGCAGGCGCAGCAGAACCGTTCGTGGGAGTTCGACCTCGAAGAAGGCACGCTGGACGCGGGCCGTCTGGCGCGGGTCGTGGCCAACCCCACCACGCCGCTCAGCTTCAAAGTTGAGAAGGACACCGAATTCCGCGACACGGTGGTGACGCTGCTGCTGGACAACTCCGGCTCTATGCGCGGGCGGCCCATCTCCATCGCCGCGATCTGTGCGGATGTGTTGGCACGGACCTTGGAGCGGTGCAACGTCAAGGTCGAGATCCTCGGCTTTACCACCCGCGCTTGGAAGGGCGGTCAGGCGCGTGAGGCGTGGCTGAACGACGGACGCCCTGCCCAGCCCGGACGGCTGAATGATCTGCGGCATATCATCTATAAATCCGCCGATGCCCCGTGGCGGCGGACCCGCGACCACCTTGGCCTGATGATGAAAGAGGGACTGCTGAAAGAGAACATCGACGGGGAAGCGCTGGAATGGGCGCACCGCCGCATGTTGGCACGGCATGAGGCGCGCAAGATCCTCATGGTGATTTCCGATGGGGCACCGGTGGATGACAGCACGCTTTCGGTGAACCCGGCCAACTATCTGGAGAAACATCTGCGCGACGTGATTGCGATGGTTGAAAAGCGCCGCGCGGTGGAGCTTTTGGCGATCGGCATCGGCCATGATGTGACGCGCTATTACGACCGCGCCGTGACGATCACGGATGTGGATCAACTGGCGGGGGCGATGACCGAACAGCTTGCCGCGCTCTTTGACAGCGACCCGCGGAAACGGGCGCGTGTCATGGGCATGCGTCGCGTGGGCTGAAGCTGCAGGATCGGTATTTGAAAAAGGATGAAGGAGGGGCGTGTGTTCCAGAGTTTCGAGGTCACCGCGCGTCCTGAGCAGGGGCCGCCACGGCTGGAAGCGCTGCGCGGGGAGTTGGTCCGGGCAGGGTTGGATGGATTTTTGGTGCCGCGCGCCGATGCGCATCAGGGGGAATATGTCGCCCTACGCGATGATCGTTTGGCGTGGCTGACGGGATTTACCGGATCAGCAGGCTTTTGTGCGGCACTGCAAGATGTGGCCGGGGTCTTTATCGACGGGCGCTACCGCACGCAGGTCAAGGCGCAGGTGGCGGAGGTCTTTACGCCTGTGCCTTGGCCCGAGGTGTCTTTGGCCGATTGGTTGAAGGACCAATTGCCTGAGGGCGGTGTGGTTGGTTTCGACCCGATGTTGCATACGCCCGGGCAGATGGACCTTTTGGTGGAAGCATTGGCGGGCTCTGGCATTGAGCTGCGACGCAGCGAAAATATGGTGGATCGGGTTTGGGAGAACCAGCCTGCGGCACCGATGGGCCAGGTGGCGGCCCACCCTGAGCGCTTTGCCGGGGAAAGCCATGCCGCCAAACGGCAACGTTTGGCGGCAGACCTGCGCGCGGCGGGGCAGAAGGCGGCGTTGATCACCCTTCCCGACAGCCACAACTGGTTGTTGAACATTCGCGGGCAGGACATTCCGCGCAATCCCGTGGCCCATGGCTTTGCCGTTTTGCATGACGACGCGCGGGTTGATCTGTTTATGGCGGCCGAGAAATTGGCGGATGTGGCGGACCATTTGGGGCCGGAGGTGGTGCAGCATGACCCCGCTGGCCTGCCTGATACCCTGCGCGCGTTGGAAGGGCCGGTGCGGCTTGATCGGCAGTCGGCGCCGGTGTTGTTCGCGGACCTGCTGGGGGACCGCGCGCAGGCGGGGGAAGACCCCTGCGCCCTGCCCAAGGCCTGCAAGAATGACGCTGAGATTGCAGGCGCGGCGGAGGCGCACCTGCGCGATGGCGCGGCGATGGCGGAGCTGCTCGCCTGGCTGGATGCGCAGCCCCCCGGCACGATCACAGAGACACAGGTGGTGCGGCAGTTGGAAGGTTTGCGCCGCCGGGATCCGTCCTTACGTGACATCAGCTTTGAGACGATCTCGGGCAGCGGGCCGCATGGGGCGATCATCCATTACCGGGTGAATGAGGAAACCGACAGCCTGCTGCAGGACGGACATCTTTTGGTGCTCGACAGTGGCGGTCAGTACCTTGACGGGACCACGGATATTACCCGCACCATTGCCATCGGCAGCCCCGATCAGGATGCCCGCAGCGCCTTTACGCGGGTGTTGTCGGGCATGATCGCCATGAGCCGTCTGCGGTGGCCGCGCGGGCTGGCCGGGCGGGATATCGAGATGCTCGGGCGTCTGCCGCTTTGGATGGCGGGGCAGGATTTCGATCATGGTCTGGGGCATGGCGTTGGCGCTTACTTGTCGGTGCATGAGGGGCCGCAGCGGCTGAGCCGGATGAGCCATGTGCCGCTGCTACCGGGTATGATCCTGAGCAACGAGCCGGGCTATTACCGCGAGGGGGCGTTCGGCATTCGCATTGAGAACCTTCTGGTGGTGCAGGAGGCCCCCGCCTTGCCCGGCGGTGACGCGCATCGCAAGATGCTCGATTGGCGCACCCTGACGCTCGTGCCGATTGACCGGCGATTGATCGATGTGGAGGCGCTTAGCCCCGAGGCGCGCGAATGGCTGAACGTTTATCACCGCGACGTTGCGGAAAAGATCGGGCCGCGGGTATCACCTGTTACAAAACTGTGGTTGGATGCGGCAACGGCGCCCCTATGAGCGTCCGATTTCAGTAAGCTAGGGGGGTACGGCATGTCCGACCATATTACGATTACTCCGGCCCAAGGCACATGGGTTGTTCGCGCTGGCGGGGCCGTGCTGGGCGAGACCACAGACGCGCTGGAGCTGCGCGAAGGGGACCACGCGCCGGTCATCTATTTCCCGCGCGGCGACATCGCGATGGCCTTCCTTGATGGCTCAGACAAGACCAGCCATTGCCCCTACAAGGGCGACGCCAGCTATTTCTCGGTCGTGACCAAGAGCCGTACCTTGCAAGATGCCGTCTGGTCTTATCAAGACCCGAAAGCCGATGTGGCCGAGATCAAAGGGTATCTGGCCTTCACGCCGATGGATGAAATCGCCATTGAGCGTATCTGATCCGGGATCAGGAATGCTCCTCTGCCGCGGTGGCGGCGAGGGCGCGATTATAGGCCTTCAGCGCATCGACGTGGAACAGCGCGCCCAGCAGTTCGGGCGGCGCATCGGCGCTGAGGGTGACCACCGGGATGAAGTTGGAATGGGTCTGGTCGAACAACGGCAAGGCGGCCTCTAGCGTGGCGCTGCCGTCGATATAGGTGCCCTTGTCGATCAAATCCCAACAGGCCTCCTCCGAGGCCGCGTCTTCGTCATCGGGGCGGCGCATGATCCGGCCCACCATGAACATGGATAGCAGATAGGCCTGCGGGCCTGCGGCCAGATGAATGCCGCGCCGCTCCATCTGGGTGAGGAAAAATGACCGGTCGACCAAACGGGAGGCCAGCGCGGTCGACATGCTGACGGCAACCATCACCGCCAGACCGGTTTGCCAGTCGCCCGTCATCTCGAAAACGATCAGCGTGGTGGAGATCGGCGCGCCCAGCACGGCGGCGGCCACCGCGCCCATCCCCGCCAGCGCATAGAGCGAGGAAGAGCCGGAGATCTCAGGGAAAACGCCGGTGGCGATCAAACCAAAGGCCAGCCCTGTGAGCGCGCCCACCATCAGCGAGGGCGAAAAGACACCGCCGCCCATCCGCCCCCCCAGAGTGATCGCGACGGCGGCGACTTTGAGAACCGCGAAGATGATCACCTCATGCAGTACCAGCTCGCCGACCAGCGCGCGGGAGGTCGTCTCATAGCCGACACCGATGATATGCGGAAACCAGAGCGCAATGATGCCAAGGATCGCCCCCGCCACCGCCGGGCGCAGCCAACGCGCCAGCCCGGTCCGGGCTTGCAGGTAGTTGCCAAAATCCTCGGCCCAAAAGATTGACCGCATCAGCACGACAGAGACCAGACCGCAGGTCAGCCCCAGCAACAGGAAGGCGGGCAGTTCGACGTAAAATTGCACATCCCCAAGGCTGGGCAAGACGAACTCGGTCAAGCCGCCGAACTCCAGCCGGTTGATCACCGTGCCCGCAGCCGAAGCGATGACGATAGGGGCGAAAGCATGGACCGCGAAATGCCGCAGCACGACTTCGAGCGCGAAAAGCGCGCCCGCGATGGGGGCGTTGAAGCTCGCGGAAACCGCCGCCGCCACCGCGCAGCCCAGAAGGTCACGCCCGGTGATCCCATCGGCCTTGATAAAGCGGCTGACCTTGGTCGAGATCACGGCGGCCAGATGCACCACCGGCCCTTCGCGGCCTGATGAGCCGCCCGTCGAGAGAGTGATAAGCGAGGCCAATGCCGAGGCCACCCCGGCGCGAGTTTCGACCCGACCGTCGTGCAGGGCGGCCCCGAGGATCACATCGCCCACGCTGCGGGCACGCCCGTCGCGGGTAAAGCGGTGCAGGATCAGCCCAACAAGTAGCCCGCCCAACGTGGGGATCAGCACCACCCAATACCATGGCAACCCGGCGAGAAAGCTGTGCAGAAATTGAACGTCGTCCGTGCCGTAAAGCGTGGCCTGTAACCAGTTGATCCCTTTGCGAAAGAACAAGGCCGCGAAGCCCGCCGCAATGCCCACCAACAACGCGATGAACCAAAAGGTGATCTTGCCCGGCCCCCGGGTGCGCAGCACCGTCCAGCCCTGCTTGCAGCCGCAGAGCGCCTGATGCAATTGTTGGGAAAAGAATGCGTTATCTTGCGGAGGCATGGGACTTGGACCAGTTGGACCCTTTCTGTCTAGGGCAAGCTGACCTTGGGTAAAACCGCCATTTAAGAAGTCGTCGCGCCCTGTTGCCCGTTAAGCAATGCCTCGGCTGCCGCGCGGGCGGCATCGGTGATGGTATCGCCCGCGAGCATCCGCGCGACTTCGTCCACCCGTTCTTCGGGGGCGAGTGCCGTGACCGTTGAGGTGGTCATGCCCTTGGCAACCGATTTGGCCACGCGCCAGTGATGCGCGCCCAATGCCGCGACCTGCGGCGAGTGGGTGACGACCAGCACTTGCCCTTCAGCCGCCAGCGCTTTCAGGCGGCGGCCTACGGCGTCTGCGGTGGCGCCCCCTACCCCGCGGTCGATCTCATCAAAGATCAGGGTCAGGCCCGATTGGCTTTGTGTCAGGCAGACTTTCAGCGCCAAGAGGAACCGGCTAAGTTCCCCGCCCGAGGCGATCTTGCCCAAAGGCCCGGCAGGCGCGCCGGGGTTGGTCGCCACGGTGAAGGACACTGCATCGCGCCCCTCGGGGCCTGCGGGCTCGTCGGTCAATTGGGTCTGGAACACCGCGCGCTCCATCTTGAGCGGGGCAAGTTCCGCCGCCACCGCCTTGTCGAGTTTGACCGCGGCCTTGCGGCGTTTCGTCGTCAGGGCTTCGGCGCGCTCATCGTAAAGCGCCTGCGCGTCGCGCACGGCTTTCTCCAACCCCACCTGCGCGGCCTCCCCCGCGTCGAGCGCATCGAGTTTGGCGCGTAGCGTGTCGGCGAAACCAGCCAATTCATCGGGCCGCACGTCATGTTTGCGCGCCAAGCCGCGGATCGCAAAGAGCCGCTCTTCGCAGGCTTCCAACTCATAGGGGTCGAATGACATGCCGTCGATCGCATCGGCCACGCCGGACATTGCTTCGTCCAGTTCAACCATGGCGCGGTTCAGCGCGGCGAGTGGCCCCTCTAGCGCGCCTTCGGCCTTGTCGGCGACGCCATCAAGCCAGCGCAGCGCGTCGCCCATGGCGGTTTCTGCCCCGCCTTGGCCCAACAACTCATAAGCGTTGACCACATCGCGGCGGATTTTTTCGGCGCCCTGCATCTGGCGGCGGCGGGTGTCGAGGGTGGCTTCCTCGCCCGCTTCGGGGGCGAGCTTGTCCAGTTCCGCCACCGCATGGCGCAGGAACTCTTCTTCGGCGGCGATGGCCTCGCGTTGGGCGGCAGCAGCGGCGGCCGCTTTCCGCGCCGCACCAAGGGCCGTCCAAGCCTCCCGCACCGCTGCAATCGCGCGGTCATTCCCGGCGTAATCGTCAAGGATGGCGCGGTGGCCGCGCGGGTTCAGCAAACCGCGATCGTCATGTTGGCCGTGCAGTTCCACCAATGTTTCAGACAGGCGCCGCAGCACCTCGCCCGAGCAGCGGCGGTCATTTACCCAAGCGGTCTTGCGCCCTTCGGAGGTGTTGATGCGGCGCAGGATCAATTCGTCCCCGGCAGGCAGACCTGCGTCTTCGAGCACCGCATGGGCCGGGTGGCCGGGCGGCAGGTCGAACCAAGCGGTCACTTCCCCCTGTGCTGCCCCCTGGCGTACCAGATCGGCGCGACCGCGCCAGCCCAGAACAAACCCAAGTGAATCCAACAAGATAGACTTGCCCGCGCCGGTCTCACCGGTGAGCACGTTCAGACCCGGTTGGAAGCCAAGCTCCAGCCGGTCGATGATCAGCATGTCCGAAATATCAAGTCCGCGCAGCATCTAGAACCGTCGGATGGGCAACCCCACCCCCCTTAAAGCCACTCGCCCTTGATGGTCTGGCGATAGGCTGCACCCAGCCAGTTGTCCTTGTAGAAGGCCGGCGCCAGGCCACGCCCGGTCAGCAGTTTGTAGCTGTCCTCATACCACTCAGAGCCACGGTAGTTGTGGCCAAGGATGGCCCCCGCCGTCTGCGCCTCATGGTTCAGACCCAGCGACAGATAGGCTTCGACCAAACGGTGGAGGGCTTCGGCGGTATGGGTCGTGGTCTGGAAATCCTCGACCACCACGCGGAAGCGATTGATCGCGGCAGTATGGTGATCGCGGCGCAGATAGTAGCGGCCAATCTCCATTTCCTTGCCCGCCAGATGGTCAAACGCGAGGTCGAATTTCAGGATCGCAGAGCGGGCATATTCGCTGTCGGGGTAGCCTTCGATCACGGCGCGCAGGGATTGCAGCGCTTGGAAAGTCAGCCCCTGATCGCGGCCCACTTCGTCGATCTGGTCATAATAGCTCAGCGCCAAGAGATACTGCGCATAGGCGGCATCATCTTCGGCGGGATAGAAATCAATGAATCGCTGCGCAGCCGAGCGGCTGTTGGGGTAGTCCTGATCCTTGTGATAGGCGAAAGCCTGCATGATCAGCGCGCGTTTCGCCCACTCGGAATAAGGATAAAGGCGCTCGATCTCGGCGAAATAAAACGCCGCCTCACCGGGGTTGTTGTTGGTCAACTCATATTCGCCGCGCGCAAAGATCTGCTCGGCTGAATAGGTCTCAAGCGGGATTTCCTGCGGGTTGAAAAAGCTGCCGTCCGATCGTCCGTCACCACCGCCGCAGGCCGCCAATGTCGCGACCAGAAGCACCGCACTGATCGTCCGCTTGCGCGATCCTGCTACCGTCATGCCCGCACCCCTTGCATCGTCCAACCCATGGTCTTTGACCCTCTTGCGCATGTGACTAGCACAATAATCTGCGTTGCAAAACGCCCATTCCACCCCCGCCCGCAGCCGGGTACGCGGTGGCGCATCGCTGGGTCAGGCATGTCACTTCGGCTTAGTGAATACAAGGCATTGGCAGGGCGTTCAATGGCACTTCGCCGCCTAAGCGCCCTGCGGTTCGAGGTGTTTTCGACCTGCTGCCAGATCAAGCAACCTGCGGGATTTCGCCCCAGATCAGCCCGGAGCCCGGCAACCGTGCCGTTTGCGCCGCGTCACAGGCCACCAGACGCACGGCATCCGGTGTGGCAAAGAGCGCGCGCAGCAGCGTGTTGGTCAGCGAATGGCCCGCACGTTTGCCTTCGTAATGGCCCAACAGCGGTGCACCCGCCAGCGCCAGATCGCCAAGCGCATCAAGCATCTTGTGGCGCACAGGCTCATCCGCGTGGCGCAAACCACCGGGGCTGACAACCGCATCGCCATCGAAAACCACTGCGTTCTCGCCCGCTTCACCGCCGAGCGCCAGACCATTGGCCTGCATCGCTTCGACATCGGCCTGACGGCAGAAGGTGCGGCTGTCGCAAAGTTCGCGTGCAAAAGAGCCGTTGTTCATGATCAGCGACTTGTGCTGTTGACCGATGGCCGCATCGGCGAAATCAATCTCAAAGTCGATCTGCAGCGTGTCCGCCGGAGAGATCGTGGCCGTTGCATCACCGTCTTGCACGCTCACGGTTTTGAGCACTTCAAACGCCATCACAGGGGCCGCAAGCTGACGCAAACCGCGCTGCATGATGCCGCGCACGAAAGGCAGGGAGGAGCCATCGAGGATCGGCACTTCGGGGCCGTCGATCTCAATCAAAAGGTTATGGATGCCACAGCCAGCAATGGCCGCCATCAGATGCTCAACGGTAGAGATCGACAGGCCAGTGGGGTTTTCCAACTTGGTGCAGAGCGGCGAGCGGTTCACCGCGTCCCAGCGGGCGGGGACCAGTCGGTCGCCCACGGCCACATCGCTGCGCGAGAACCAGATGCCATGGTGGGCGGAGGCCGGGCGCAGAGTCACCGTCGCAGGCTGACCGGAGTGCAGGCCTGTGCCAGAAAAACTTACTGCTGATTTGATCGTTGTCTGCACCGGGTCATCCTCAAGCTTCGAACATCTTCTTGTGTGTTGAACTCTGGATTAAGGCGCTGGTTCGTTCTGCTCAACTCAATCTTTGCAACGGTCTGAAACATGCCCGTAACATTTGGGCGCTAGCGTGCCGACCTTATTACAAAACCTTGTTATAAAACGAAAAAGGGCCGCCCTAAGGCGACCCTTTCGTCATCTATCGTGATCGGATCAGTTGGCCTGACGGCGCAGGAACGCGGGGATTTCAATGCGCTCTTGATCAGGATCGTTGCTTTCTTGCGGTTGCGGAGCGGCTGCAGAAGCGCGAGTCTGAACCGGCGGTTGCTGGCGCGCAGGGCGGGCCTGCGCTTCGCCTTCGGCGTGGCCGGTCATCCGGTTGATCAGAGAGTTGATGCCAAAGCGACCTTTATCGCCCTGCTCACCCTGCTGCTGCTGGGCCTGACGGTGCTGTTCGGGCGCTGCTTTTTGGGCCGCGGCGCGCAGGCGGGCCAGTGCTTCGGGGGACGGCGTGCCGGGTGTCGGGGCGCGCGGTGCAACAAAGGCTTCGGGCTCGGCCTCAATGGCTTCTTCCTGACGCGGCTCGAATGCGGCCACCTCGGGCTGATAGGCCGGGGCGGGCAGACCGTCGTCATCTTCGACAACGTTCTCTTCTTCATACTGATCCTGGACCGGCTGAAGGTCTTGGAACAAGGCGGCTTGCTCAACTTCCTGCTTCATTTCGGCAGCAACCGGCGCGGCGGCAGGCGCTTGCGCGGCAGAGACCGGCGCGACATCGTCAACCGACACGTTCTGACGCAGCGGCTGGCTCATGGAGCGGCGCGGGACCGGCATTTCGGTGTTCACATCGGTGGCGTCGATGCCGGTGGCGACAACGCTGACGCGCATCAGGCCACCAAGGCTTTCGTCCAGTGTGGAGCCGACGATGATGTTCGCCTCGGGGTCCACTTCTTCGCGGATGCGGTTCGCCGCTTCGTCGAGTTCGAACAGCGTGAGGTCGTGACCGCCGGTGATGTTGATGAGAACGCCCTTGGCACCGCGCAGGCTGATTTCGTCCAGCAGCGGGTTGGCGATGGCTTTCTCGGCGGCTTGGATGGCGCGATCTTCGCCCTCGGCCTCGCCTGTGCCCATCATCGCTTTGCCCATCTCGTCCATCACGGCGCGCACGTCGGCAAAGTCGAGGTTGATCAGGCCCGGACGGACCATCAGATCTGTCACGCCCTTCACACCTTGGTACAGCACATCATCGGCAAGCGAGAAGGCTTCGGTGAAGGTGGTCTTTTCGTTGGCCAGACGGAACAGGTTCTGGTTGGGAATGATGATCAGCGTGTCGACGACCTTTTGCAGCGTCTCAACACCGTCTTCGGCCTGACGCATGCGCTTGGCACCCTCAAACTGGAAAGGCTTGGTCACGACGCCAACGGTCAGCACGCCCAGCTCACGCGCGGCCTGCGCGATGATCGGTGCCGCACCCGTACCGGTGCCGCCGCCCATGCCTGCGGTGATGAAACACATATGCGCGCCAGCAAGGTGGTCGACGATCTGCTCAATGCTTTCTTCGGCAGCGGCGGCGCCAACGCTGGCACGGGCGCCCGCGCCCAGACCTTCGGTAACCTTGATGCCCAGCTGGACGCGGTTTTCGGCCTGCGCCTGCTGCAGCGCCTGAGCGTCGGTGTTCGCCACGACGAAATCAACACCATCAAGCTGCTTCTCGATCATGTTGTTGACCGCGTTGCCGCCTGCCCCACCAACACCAAAGACGGTGATACGGGGTTTCAGATCATCTTGTCCTGGCATTGAAAGGTTGAGTGTCATGTGCTGTCCGCCTGTCCAGTTATCCGCGTTCTGCGGGAGTTTTTCGACCAAATTTACCCGACCCTACCGGGCTAGGGCCGGATCGTCACCTAAAAAACATCGTTTTGACGCTAAATATGGGCAGAAACTTGCCAGTTTCCGCCTTATCTCGGGTGTCTCACCCGATATTGCGGTCACCAGTTGTCTCTAAACCATTTGACGGCGCGTTTGAGAGAGCGTGACGGATAGCGGTCGGCGGGGATGTCGAAATCCCACCATTCGTCTTGCGGATGCGCCGCAAAGAGCGCGAGGCCCACCGAGCTGGCAAAGCCCGGCCCTGTTGCGGCCTGTGGCAGCCCGTGCACCCGCAGCGGGCGGCCCAGACGGACCTGCTGGCCGAGTATCTTGCTGGCCAGCCCATCAAGCCCCGGTATCTGGCTGCCTGCGCCGGTAAGTACAATCTGTTGGCTTGGCAGATGGTCGAAACCGGCAGCATCCAGCCGAACGCGAACCTCTTCGAGGATCTCTTCGACGCGCGGGCGCATGATGCCGATCAATTCGGCCCGGCTGGCGGTGCGGCGGTCGTGTTCGTAATCGCCCGTTTCGCCGCCGATCTCGATCATGTCACGGTCGTCCATGCCGGTCGCATGCACGCCGCCGTAGAAGGTCTTGATCCGTTCGGCATTGGCCATCGGCACCTGCAGGCCCATGGAGATGTCAGAGGTGACGTGATCCCCGCCCATTCGCACGGTGTCGGCATAGATCATATGTTTCTTAATAAAGATCGACACGCCGGTTGTGCCGCCGCCAAAGTCGATACAGGCCGCGCCGAGTTCCTGCTCGTCCTCAACCAGCGCCGAGATGCCCGAGGCATAGGAGGATGACGCGATCCCGGCCAGTTCCAGATCACAGCGTTTGATACAATGCGCAAGATGCTGCACCGTGTCGGCATCGACGGTGAGCATGTGCATATCCACCGACAGGCTGTTGCCCAACTGCCCGCGCGGATCGGCCAGACCGCTGCGGTGATCCAGCGCAAAGTTCACCGGCTGAGCGTGCAGCACTTCGCGGCCCTCGCCGTACTCCGGCACGTCGCAGCCCGCCAGCACGCGCGCCACGTCTTGCTCCGAGACCGACTGCCCCTCCAGCTCCACCGAAGCGTCGAGGCCATAGCTGCGCGGCTCCCCGCCCGAGAAACAGGCGATAACGTGATCAACCCGGATGCCCGCCATCTTCTGCGCGGCCTGAAGTGCGGTGCGGATCGCGCGCTCTGTCTCGCCCATGGCGCAAATCTCACCAAAGCGCACACCGCGCGAGCGGGTGGTCGCCGCCCCGATGACCCGGAACCCCGATTGCCCGGCCAAAGAGCCGATGTCGCCATTCTCTCCGTCATGGGTAATGCCGTCAAACCGCAGCACCAGACAGGCGATCTTGGAACTACCCACGTCCAAAATGGCCACCACCCCGCGCTGGATCGCCAATTTGCGCATGTGCCGCATCGAACGCTGACTGTCGTATAGGTCCATCATTTCGTTACTGTCCCGATTCCAATGGCCATCTTACTGGCCGGAAAGCTGCCTGATGTGCCACCATTCGCGGGTGGCATCTTCGTTCATTCTGAGGGTTGGTCTTGCCGCCAACCGCATGTCCACACGCGCCACGTCTCGCGTGAGGACTTCTTGTGCGCCTTCCAGCGCGATCACCCGTTCCAGCGCTTGCAACGCATTTTCTTCGGGCAACATGATCGTCTGTTCGCGGTCCAGCACCACGTCCCAGCGGCGCCCACCAACCCGGACCAAGCCGCGCAGACGGTCACCCAGTACGTTCGCCGCTGCGATTAGCTTGAGCGCCTCCGGCACCGCCTTGGCGGCCCCTGCCCCGGCGATCAGGGGCAGATCGGCATGATCGCGCCGTGCTTCGATCCGTGCCACATGCGCGCCGGTGTTGTCCACCAGCGCCAGCCCGATCTCACTGCGCCAGACCGCCACAGGCACGCGCGGGGTCACGTCGATTTGCAGCACGCCACCGGGGCGGATGCGGACATTGGCCTGTCTGACCCCATCGATATCGGTGATCTTTTCGCGGATCTGCGGCAGGTCGAGGTCGAAAGAGGAAAGCGGGAATTCCAGCGGCAGCGCGGTGCGAATTTCAGACGACAGCAGGTCGCTTGCGCCGTCGATGGCCATGAGCTTGACCATGAACTCCGGCCGCTCTTCAATGCTGGCGCGGACATCGGCGATGGCCTGCACCACGGTGCCGCGGCGCTCTTCGTCGGCCATATAGATCGTGCCTGCCAGCAGGCTTAACGTAAAAGGCAACCCGACGCGCAGGGCAAAGCGAAAGCCGGGCGTCAGCATCAGCCGCTGCATGCGCCACGACCACCGCGAGGGGGCGGGATCGGCTTTGCCAGCCTCCGGGCGGCGGCGGATCAGCGATCGCATGAAGCATCCTCCACCATCCAAGCGCAAAGCTCAGGGAATGAAATGCCGCAGGCGGCGGCCTGTTCGGGCGACAGCGAGGTGGCGGTCATGCCGGGCTGGGTGTTGGTCTCAAGCAGGATCAGCCCCGCAGGTCCACGCGCCTCGTCCCAGCGGAAATCGGTGCGGCTGATGCCCTTGCAGCCAAGCGCCACATGGGCGCGGCGGGCATAGTCGAAACACAGATCGGTGATCTCTTGCGGCAGATCGGCGGGCACCACATGGCGCGAGCCGCCGGGCTTGTATTTCGCGTCGTAATCATACCAGCCGGTGGTGATGATATCCGTCACGGCCAGCGCACGGTCGCCCATCACGGTGGTGGTCAGCTCACGCCCCGGCGCGAAGGTCTCGACCATCACCTCGGCAGGCATATCTTCCGAGAGTTGCGGCGGGCCGTTGTTTTCCTCGGCCACAAGGTAGACCCCGACCGAGGAGCCTTCGTTGTTGGGTTTGACCACATAGGGCGGCGCCATGACATGAGAGGCCATCACATCGGCCTTGGGCGCGATGATGCTTTCCAGCACCGGCAGCCCCGCATGGCGGAACACATCCTTGGAGCGCTGCTTGTCCATCGCGAGAGCCGAGGCGAGCACGCCGGAATGCGTATAAGGCAGTTTGAGCCACTCAAGCAGACCCTGCACACAGCCATCTTCGCCCCAACGGCCATGCAGGCAATTCAATACGGCATAGGGGCTGAGATCGGCCAGAACGGCTGGAAGATCGCGGTCGGCTTCGACCTCGATCACGTTATATCCGCCATGTTCCCGCAAGGCAGCGGCGCATGCACGCCCACTGGACAGGGACACCTCACGCTCGGCCGAGGGGCCACCCATCAATACCGCCACTGTCGGGGTCTGTCCGCTCGACTTACCCACCAAAGTGCCTCTTCGCCTCGGACCGTTTGCGGCCCCTATCATTGTTTTCTTTGCTTTGCCGTGACTTAGCTGATGCCCGACGGCTTAGCTTTGCGACACCGGATCACCCAATTTTTCACCGACGCGCTTAATTTCCCATTCTAGCCTTATACCGCTTGAAGCGTAAACCTTTTTTCGCACCTCTTCGCCCAATGACTCTAGATCATGGGCCGTGGCACTGCCGGTGTTGATGAGGAAATTGGAGTGTTTCGGGCTCATCTGTGCGCCCCCCACGGTGGCCCCACGCATCCCGGCGTCGTCGATCACCTTCCACGCCTTCAGGTCGTGCACATCGTCCGCCTTCCCGGTTGAGGAAAACCCCGCCGGATTGCGAAAGGTCGACCCGGCGCTGCGGTCCTTGGTCGGCTGGCTTTCGTCGCGTTTGGCAAGCTGCTGTTCCATCCGGGCGTGCAACTCCTCAGGCTCCCCTTTGGGCGGCGCAAAGGTTGCCCCGATCAGCACCGCACCGGGCGACAGATCGCTTTGACGGTAGCGGAAGTTGAGGTCATCTGCGGTCAGTGTCACCACCTCGCCCGCGCGGGTCACAGCCTTGGCCGAGACGAAATGATCCGCCGTGTAGCTGCCATAACAGCCCGCGTTCATGCGCAAAGCCCCGCCGATGCTGCCGGGAATGGTGCGCAAAAAGGTCAGGTCCAGCCCCGCATCCGCCGCCTTGCGCGCCACATGAGCATCCAGCGCCGCCGCCCCCGCAGTCACCTGATCCCCGTCGATCTCAATCCCGTTAAAGCCGCGGCCCAGCCGGATCACCACGGCCCGCAGGCCTCCGTCGCGCACGATCAGGTTGCTGCCCACGCCCATGGGGAAAACCGTGACCCCCTGCGGCAAGCGGCGCATGAAAAGGCACAGGTCCTCCACATCCGCGGGTTGGAACAGATAATCCGCAGGGCCGCCAACGCGGAGCCATGTCAGGTCGCTCAGGGCGCGATTTGGGGTCAGCCTGCCGCGCAGGTCGGGGATATTCAGCGTCATCATGGCGCCGGACTTAGCGCATTTAACAGGCGGGGCAAACCATCAAGACGACGGCGGATCGACGCGGCTCTCACGCCAGCGTTTCGCCACCCGCCCGGCCAGCCAGCCCAGACCGAAACCGCCCACAGCATAGAACAGCACCGAAAGCTGCGCCAATAGCGCATGAGGCTCAAACACCCGCGCATCCAGCCCGAAAACCATCCACGATGCGTTAAGCCCAAGGCCAACCGCCAGCACGATAAAGAACCACAGCACACGGCCGCGATAACCGGTCCAGAGACAGGCGATCATCCAGATTGCAAAGACGGTCAGCAGCGCCGCAAGTGTCGGCGTCAGGGTCATTCCGCAGGTCCTTTGACCCGCCCTGCCCCACGGCGCAGCCAGCGCGCGAAATAGACCACCGGCCAGCGCAGCACCGAACAGCCCCCCGCCAACACCAGCATGCCCAGCCATGGGCCGTGCTGCGCGGTGACGAAACCAACGATGGGGATGCCCACGGCGATCAGCAGATAGGCGCTGCGCCAGTGGAAATCTTTGCTGGGGGTCATGGCGAGGATATTGGCGATCACAAACCAGAAACAGGCGAGGATGAGAGACAGGCTCATTTCGGCAGCTCCGGTTTTTTACCCCGCAGCCGCGCCCAGAGGTAACGCAGTGGATTGCGGAACATCGACAGGAAAGCCATCAAGGCCAAGAGCGCAAAGGCCCATGAATGCGTCACACCGATGGCGACGATCAGCACCGGTGCGGCGATCAGCAAAACCACCCCCGGCAGGTATTGAGAGCGCAGCGGCAGCATGGCCACTGTCACGGCGGCGAAGACCCAAAGGATCGACAGCCACACGAGGGTCACGCAGCGGCCTCCTTGGCCGCGCGCAGCGCCTCGGGCAGGTCATTGGCCCATCCGCTGATCGTACCAGCCCCCAGGCAGACCACCATATCGCCCGGTCGCGCCTCGCGCCGGACCAATTGCGTCAGCGCCTCGGCATCCTCGACCGCATAGGCGTGGCGATGCCCGTGCTGGATCAGCCCGGCGACCAGCCCGTCGCGGTCGGCACCGGGGATCGGCTCTTCGCCCGCGGCATAGACATCGGCGATGCCCACCACATCGGCATCGTTGAAACAGGCGCAGAACTCGTCGAAGTGATGGCTCAGGCGCGAGTAGCGGTGCGGCTGGTGCACGGCAATCACCCGCCCCTTGCTGGCCTGCCGCGCGGCTTTGAGAACGGCGGTAATCTCAACCGGGTGGTGGCCATAGTCGTCGATGATGGTGACCCCGTCCACTTCGCCCACGCGGGTAAAGCGGCGGTTCACCCCGCCAAAGCTGCCCAAGGCCGCGCGGATCTCTTCCAGCTTCATCCCTAGGTGCCGCGCCACGGTCACCGCCGCCAGCGCGTTCGAGACATTGTGATCGCCCGGCATTGGCAGGGCGCAGTCTTCGATGACCATGCCTTCGGATTGTAGATGCACATCGAAATGCGCCACGCCGTCTTTGTAGTGCAGTCCCACCGCGCGCACATCGGCCTGCGCGTTGAACCCATAGGTCATGACGCGGCGGTCGGTCAGCTTGCCCACCAGCGACTGTACTTCAGGGTGATCGGTGCAACAGACCGCCAGTCCGTAGAAGGGGATGTTGGAGACGAAGTTCAAAAACCCCTGCCGCAGCGTGTCGAAGTCGCCCCAATGCTCCATATGCTCTGGGTCGATATTGGTGACGATGGCAATGGTTGCGGGCAGCCGGTTGAAGGTGCCGTCGCTCTCATCGGCTTCGACCACCATCCATTCGCCCTGTCCCATCCGCGCGTTGGAGCCATAGGCGTGGATGATCCCGCCGTTCACGACGGTCGGGTCGATGCCGCCCGCGACCAGCAGTTCGGCCACCAGCGTTGTGGTGGTAGTTTTGCCATGTGTTCCCGCAACGGCGATGTTGGATTTAAGCCGCATAAGCTCAGCCAGCATCTCGGCCCGGCGCACGACGGGCAGGCCCCGGCGGCGGGCCTCGTCCAATTCTGCATTGCCTGGTTTGATCGCCGAAGAGATCACGACCACGGCCGCCCCTTCGACATTTTCAGCCGCTTGGCCTTCGAAGATGCGCCCGCCCAACTCAGCCAGCCGCACGGTGATCTTAGTGGTCTTCAGGTCCGATCCCTGCACCTTGTAGCCGTGGTTCAGCAGAACTTCGGCGATGCCGGACATGCCAATGCCGCCGATGCCGACGAAATGGATCGGGCCGACATCGGTCGGCAGTTTGGTGGCGGCGGCGTTCATTGGGGGTTTTCCTCTTCTGCGGGGGCCAGCGTGCCTTGGGCGGCAAGCTGTTCGACCATATCTGCCAATGTCTCGGCCGCGTCGGGTTTGCCGACCGACAACGCGGCCCGCGCCATCTGTAACGCCCCATCGGGCATCTCAAGCACCGCGAGGATTTGGTCGGTCATGATTTCGGGGTTTGCCTTGCGTTCGGGCACCATGATCGCGGCCCCGGCATCAACCAGACCGCGGGCATTGGCGCTTTGATGGTCACCTGCCGCAGCGGCAAAGGGGATCAGGATCGACGGACGCCCGATCACCGACAGATCTGCCACGCTGGAGGCACCCGAGCGGCTGATCACCAGTTGCGCTTCGGACATGCGGCGCGGCACATCGTCAAAGAAGGGGCGCACATCGGCGCTGATGCCAGACTCGGCATAGTAATCCGCCACCCGCTGGCCGTCTTCGTCGCGGGCCTGATGGCTGACGCGGATGTTGCGGATCATGTTCATCGGCAGCGCGGCCAGCGCGGGCGGCACCACATCGGACAGGATGCGCGCGCCTTGGCTGCCGCCCATCACCAAGACTTCCATCGGGTAGTCACCGGGAGGGATATAGGCGGCCCCTGCGCGGTCAAGCACAGCCGCACGCACGGGATTGCCCACATGCCAGCCCTGCACGCCCTCGGGCAGTTTCGTGGGCCAGATGCCGCAGGCCACGGCGTGCACCCGCTTGGCAAAGATTTCGTTCACCCGGCCCAGAATGCCATTTTGCTCGTGGATCATGCGCGGCATCCGCAGCGCCCATGCAGCGCCAAGCGCGGGGATCGACGGATAGCCACCAAAGCCCACCACGACCGAAGGCCGGTCGCGCAGCATATTCAGCCCCGAGCGGACCACACCAGCCGCGATGCGGAACGGCACCAGCGCCTTGGCCACCACGCCGCCCCGGGCGAAAGTGGCGCTGCTGATCTGGCTGATCTCAACCGCTTCGGGAAAGCCACCGGTATAGCGCGCGCCGCGAGCATCGGTGCTAAGCTTCACCCGCCAGCCGCGTTTCAGCATTACCTCGGCCAAAGCCTGCGCGGGAAACATATGCCCACCGGTCCCCCCGGCGGCGATGATCAGCAGTGGGGCGGCCATCAGCGGCGGCCCCGGCCCAGAATGTCGCTGATCTCACCCTGCGGGCGCGAGCGGGTAAAGGCGAGGAGCATGCCCACCGCAATGCCGCTGGCGATCACCGAAGAGCCACCATAGCTCACGAAGGGCAAGGTCATGCCCTTGGCGGGCAAAAGCCGCACTGCCACACCCATGTTAATCATCGCCTGTACTCCGAATGTGCAGGCCAGCCCGGTTCCGGCCAGCCGGATGAAGGGGTCACGCTCGCGCACCAACCGCAACAGCGAACGGACGACCACAACAGTATATAGGGCGATGATGCAGACGACCATGATAAGGCCGTATTCCTCGGCAGCGACGGCGATGATAAAATCGGTATGCGCGTCGGGCAGCGACCATTTCACCTCGCCCTCGCCCACGCCCACACCAAACAGCCCGCCTTCGCGGATGGCATTGGTGGCATAGCCAAGCTGGGTTGTCGGATCGACATCAACGCTGAGAAAGCCGTCGATACGCCGCGCGAAGTGTTCGGAGTTGGAGTAGGCGAAGGTCCCCGCCAGAACGACAAGCCCTGCCATGCCGACCAGCAGCACCATCGGCGCGCCGGCGACGAAATACATCACGCCCCAGCCAAAGAGCACAAGACAGGCCTGCCCAAAGTCGGGCTGCATCGCCAGCATGAGCACGATGGAGATACACAGCGCAAAAGACCAAGACTTACCCGGAGGGCCGTTGATCTCGGTTGCGGCGGCCATCATCCATGCGGCGGCCACCATGAAACCGGGTTTCAGAAATTCCGATGGCTGGAACGAGGCGAACCCCAGCGAATACCAGCGTGTCGCCCCCTTGCCAAAGTCGGTGCCGAAAAAGGGCAGCAGCGCCAACGCCACGAATGAAAGAACAAACCCCAGCACCGCCAAGCGCCGCACCAGCGTCGGCGACATCATCGAGGTCAGCAGCATCGCCACAAGCGCCAATCCGCCAAAGAACGCCTGCCGCTGCACATAGTGAAAGGCATCAAAGCCGTTTTTCGCCGCCAAGGGCGGTGAGGCGGCCAGCCCCAACAGCATGCCGACAGCAAACAGGATCAACACGCAGGACAACGCCCAGCGGTCGACCGTACGCCACCATTTTGGAAGGATCGGTTCACCATCCCGTACCGGGACCGCGCCATAGACCATCTCTGTCATGGGTATCTGCCTTAACTGCCTCAACGGCCCCTTTGCGGGGTCTCATCCGGGAAGAATAGCCCGAATTTCGACATGAAGCTAGTGCATTTCACCCCAGGGCAGTGGCTGGGGTCGGCGGGGCCGTGCGGGGCCCCGCCGCTAGGCGATCAGATCACCGTATCAGGCTGCTCATCAGGCCGCCTTGTGGGTGCCGCGCACCGGGTAGCCTTTGTCGCGAACGAACTTGAGGCCGTTCAACAGCCCCTCCAACTCGGGCCGCGCGAAGGGCGCGTTAGAGATGTCGACGATCTGCAGCTTGCCTTCGTCGTTGATGACAAAGGTGGCTGGTTCGGCGAAGGGCCGGTCGGTCTCCTGCGGGCTGCGCGGGTCGGAGATATAGAGGCCAAGCTCGGCCATTTGTTCGAGGCTCAGATCATAGCCGATGGGCAGGGTCAGGTTGTCTTCTTCGGCCATGGATTTGGCCTTTTCCTCGGGGTCGCCCGAAACGGCGATCACATCCACACCGACCTCATGAAACTGGCTTTGCAGCTTTTCCAACTGGGCGAGGTACTTTTTGCAGATCGGGCAGTGCAGCCCGCGGTAGACCACCACCAACTGCCAGTCGCGCCCCTCTTGCGGTTGGCCCAAGGTCAGCGTGCCCCCGCCGAGTTTGGCCACATCCATCTTCGGGAAATCTTGTTCTGCGGTCAATTTGGTCATCCTCTGCTCCTGTTACATTTGCGTCTGCTCCCCAACTATGACGCATCAGTGATCGGGCAACCGCTGTCACGTCTTCTTGACCGGGCCTGCGCATTCGGGCAGAGCGCGCCCATGCAAGTCGATACAGCCATCATCGGAGCCGGTGCCGCAGGCATGATGTGCGCCGCCCACGCGGGCGGGCGCGTGTTGGTGGTGGACCATGCCAAAGCGCCGGGCGAGAAGATCCGTATCTCGGGCGGTGGACGGTGCAATTTCACCAATATGTATTGTGAGCCGCAGGCGTTTCTCAGCCGGAACCCGCATTTCGCCAAATCCGCACTGGCGCGCTACACGCAATGGGATTTCATCGAACTTGTCGATCGCCACGGCATCGCGTGGCATGAGAAAACGCTGGGCCAACTCTTCTGCGATACCAGCGCGAAGGAGATCATCGCCATGCTGCGCGGGCTAATGCAAAAGGCCGGAGTCGATCTGCAATTGCAGAGCAGCGCCAGCAATCTTGCAAAGGCCGATGGCCACTTCACCTTCGACCTGCAAACGCCTGATCGGACTGTAAAAGTCACCGCACGTAACCTAGTAATCGCCACCGGCGGCAAGTCGATCCCCAAGATGGGCGCGACCGGCATCGCCTATGACATCGCGCGTCAGTTCGGCCTGAAGGTGACCGATACACGCGCCGGACTGGTGCCTTTCACCTTTGCCGAAGGGCGCTTTGCACCGCTGGCCGGTGTGGCGACCCCTGCGCGCATCACTGCCGGGGCCACTGGCTTTGACGAGGCGCTGCTGTTCACCCACCGTGGCCTCTCTGGCCCCGCGGTTTTGCAGGCGTCGTCCTATTGGCAAGAGGGCGAAGCGATCACGGTGAACCTTGCCCCCGAGGGCACTCTGTTGGACGCCCTGCGCGAGCAGAGGCAACTTGCGGGGCGGCGGAACTTTACCACCATCCTCGCGCAGCACCTGCCCTCGCGGTTGGTGGACTTTTTAGGCCAAGAGTTTGACCTCTCAGGCAAACTGGCGGATTGGTCCGACGCGCGGCTCATCGCCTTTGTGGAGGCGTTGCAGAACTGGCAATTGCACCCCGGCGGCACCGAAGGCTACCGCACGGCGGAAGTGACCCTAGGCGGTGTGGATACCGATGCGCTCTCGTCCAAGACCATGGCGGCGAAGGACGTGCCCGGCCTCTATTTCATCGGCGAAGCGGTGGACGTGACCGGCTGGCTCGGCGGGTATAATTTCCAGTGGGCGTGGTCGTCGGGCATGGCGGCGGCGCGGGCGATTGGCAGCTAGGCGCGCGGATTACTCCGAGAGTGCCTTTTGCACCTGCGCCACGAAATCCTCACCGCGCCGTTCGAAATTGTCATATTGATCGAAACTTGCCGCCGCCGGGGCGAGCAGGACGACATCGCCCTCTTCCGCCTCTGCCGCCGCCCGCGCCACGGCTTTCTCCATCGTGCCGCAGACTTCGGCTTCGGTCGTCAACTGCATGGCAAAATGGGCGGCCTCGCGGCCAATGACATAGGCCTTGCGTACCGCGCCTTGGGCCTCTGCCAACCCTTTCAGCCCGCCCTCTTTCTCCAACCCGCCGCAGATCCAGCGGATGTTGCGGAAAGCGGCCAGCGCCTTGGCTGCGCTGTCGACGTTGGTGGCTTTGCTGTCGTTGACATAGCGCACGCCATGCGCCTCGGCCACGGTCTGGCTGCGGTGCGGCAAGCCGCCGAAACTGTGAAACGCCGCCTCAATCACGCGCGGGGCGAGGCCAAGAGCGCGACAGGCGGCATAGGCCGCACAGGCGTTTTGATGGTTATGCGAACCCGGCAGCCCCTGAATGCTGCGCAGATCGATCGAACCGACCTGTTTGCCACGGCGGTATTCGCTCAAGAACCCTTTTTTGGCAAAGACCTGCCAGCCGGGGCCAGAGAGTTTGGTCTCCGCACTGATGCGGATCACCCGGTCATCGCTTGGTCCCTCGCTCATTTGCCCGGCGAGGAAACGGCCCTCGGCCTCGTCCACTCCGATCACCGCGCGGTCTGGCCCGCCTTCTGAGAACAGCCGACGTTTCGCCGCGTAGTAGCCGCCCATGCCCGCGTGGCGGTCCAGATGATCGGGGCTGAGATTGGTAAAGACCGCCACATCCGGCGTTAGCGCGCGGGCAAGTTCGGTCTGGTAGCTGCTGAGTTCCAGCACCACGACCTCGCCATCAACCGCAGGGTCGAGGTCCAAGACCCCGCGCCCGATGTTGCCCGCCAGTTGGCAGGGGCGCCCAACATGCTCCAGAATATGATGGATCAACGCCGAAGTGGTGGATTTGCCGTTCGAGCCGGTCACCGCCACGACGCGCGGTGCGACATCGTAGTGATCCCATGCCAGCGTGGCGAAGCTTTGGAAAAACAGGCCGATGTCATTGTCCACCGGCACGCCTGCGTCGAGAGCTGCGGCAACCACCGGGTTCGGCGCGGGGTAGAGGTGCGGAATGCCGGGGCTGACGATCAGCCGGGTGATCTTGTCGAGCGCGCCGGGGCTGTTGAGGTCAACACAGGCAAACCCCTCCCGCTCGGCCCGTGCGCGTGCTGCCGGATCATCGTCCCAACAGCTAACCTTGGCCCCGCCCGCCTGCAATGCGCGTGCCGCGCTCAGGCCAGAGCGGCCCAATCCCAGCACCGCCACGCGCGCGCCTTCCAAGCCCTGTACTGGAATCATCTGCAATCCCCTGATACCCGTTGACCCCAGAATGGGGGCATGATGCGCCTATCACAAGCCAGAGGCCGCCCTAGATGTCCAGCCCCGCGAAACCCGACCTTAACGATGTGTTGCCGCGCCTCAATGACATGATGCGCGAAGACGACCATTGGGGAGATGTGGCGGCTTATATTCCGCAACTCGCGAAGGTGGACCCGGCACAGTTCGGCATCGCGGTGGTGACGGCGGATGGCCCGTGCCATGTGGCGGGCGATACGCAGGTGCCCTTTTCGGTGCAGTCGATCACCAAGGTCTTCACGCTCGCCATCGCCCTTGGCCGGTCGGGCGATCAACTTTGGCACCGCGTGGGGCGCGAGCCTTCGGGGCGCGCGTTCAATTCCATCGTGCAGTTGGAGCAAGAACAGGGCCGCCCGCGTAATCCCTTCATCAACGCTGGCGCGATCGTCACCACGGATGAAGTCTTGGGCAACCGCGAACCGCGCGAAGCACTGGCCGAGATCATGCGCTTCGTGCGTGAGGCTGCGGGCACAGACGACATTCACATCAACGACACCGTCGCCGCATCAGAGACCGATTTCGGCCACCGCAATTTCGCGCTGGCGCATTTTCTAAAATCCTATGGCAACCTCATCAACGCGCCGGAGCGGACGCTCGGCACCTATTTCCACCACTGCGCGATGGAGATGACGGTAGAGCAACTTGCCATGGCGGGCCGCTTTCTGATCGAAGCGCCCGACGTGCCGCGCTTGGTCGCGCCGAGCCGCATCCGGCGGCTCAACGCGCTGATGCTGACCTGCGGACATTACGATGGGTCGGGCGATTTCGCCTACCGCGTCGGTCTGCCGGGCAAATCCGGCGTAGGCGGCGGCATTCTGGCCATTGTCCCGGGGCGGGCCAGCATCGCGGTCTGGTCACCGGGGTTGAACCGTTATGGCAACAGCCAAAAGGGCACCGAAGCACTGGCCCTTTTGGCGCGTCACATGGATTGGTCGATCTTCTAGGCGCTTAGCGCACCTTGAGCGTCGCCAGCCCCAAGAGGGCGAGGATCAGCGAGATGATCCAGAAGCGGATCACGATCTGCGGCTCGGCCCAGCCCTTTTTCTCGTAGTGGTGGTGGATTGGCGCCATCAGGAAGACCCGTTTGCCGGTGCGTTTGAAATAGAGCACCTGCACGATGACCGACAGCGCCTCGACCACGAAAAGCCCGCCGACGATCGCCAGCACCAACTCGTGTTTCGTGGCCACGGCAATCGCACCCAAAGCGCCGCCGAGTGCCAAGGAGCCGGTGTCGCCCATGAAGACGGCCGCTGGCGGCGCGTTGTACCACAAGAACCCGAGGCCGCCGCCGAAGAGACCGGCGGTGAAGATCAGGATTTCCCCGGTGCCCGGCACGTAATGCACATCAAGGTAATCGGTAAAATCGACCCGGCCCACGGCATAGGCAATGACGCCAAGCGCGCCAGCGGCAATCATCACCGGCATGATGGCCAAGCCATCCAGCCCGTCGGTAAGGTTCACCGCATTGGCCGAGCCGACGATGACGATGATCGCGAAGGGCACAAACAGCACGCCGAGGTTGATCAGCGTGTCTTTTAAGACCGGCAGCGCAAGTTGGTATTGCAACTCTGCCGGATGGTATTGCGCGGCCCAGTATCCAGCGATGCCCGCAATAAGAAAGCCCAGCAAAAGCCGCACCTTACCCGGTACCCCATCGGTGTTTTGCTTGCTGACCTTGGCGTGATCGTCGGCATAGCCGATGGCGGCAAAGCTCATCGTGACGAACAGCACCAGCCAGACGAAAGGATTGTCGAGCCGCGCCCAAAGCAGGGTCGAGGTCAACAAGGCCCCCACGATCAGCAGCCCGCCCATGGTGGGCGTACCGGCCTTGGCAAAATGCCCCTCGGGGCCGTCATTGCGGATCGGCTGGCCCTTGCCCTGCCGTTTGCGCAGCACTTCGATCAACGGTTTGCCGAAGAGGAAACCAAATACCAATGCCGTCAAAAACGCCCCGCCCGCGCGGAAAGTGATATAGCGAAACAGGTTAAAAAAATCGCCGCCATCCGACAGCAGCGTCAACCAATAGAGCATATATCGCGTCCTAACTCATCATGTGGGGTGAATCGCCGATCAGGCGGTCGGGACCGGATGGCCCATTTTGCGGATGGCGTCAACAATACCGCCCAGCTTCATCGAAAGCGACCCTTTGATCAGCACGACGTCGCCGGAATCGAGCCGTGCGCGGAGTCCTTGCAACATCTCTGCGGCGGTTTCCGTCCAATCGCCACGCTGGTGTTCGGGCAGGTTGTCGTAGAAGGCTTTCATCAACGGGCCGACGCAATGCACCACGTCGAGCGCGCGGGTGGCCTCCAGATCGGCCAGCCCCGCGTGCAACGCCAACGCCTCGGGGCCGAGTTCTTTCATATCGCCGACAAAGGCGATCCGCCGCCCCTTGCTGACGCGCCCGATGTCATGGGTCACTTCCGAGGCCGCCAGCACCTCTAGCGCCGCGGCCATGGAGGTCGGGTTAGCGTTATAGCTGTCGTCGATCAGCTCCAGCGCCAAATGGGTATCCACGGGGTCCAGTTGGATGCGCTCGCGCACCCCGCGTCCCGCATAGGGCGACCAGCGGCCCAGCGATTGCACCGCCAGCGCCCGATCCGCGCCAAGCGCCTCGGCCAGTGCCAGTGCGCCAAGCGCGTTCATCGCAAAATGCCGCCCCGGTGTGTCAATCTTGAAGATCAGCGGCGCGCCTTCGACCTCGGCTTGGGCCACGGTGGCATCGCCCTGCACTTTGACCTCGCCCAGCTTGTAGTGATGGCCCGCTTGACCAAAGGTGGTTTCGCGCAGGCCCCGTTCCAGCGCCTTGTCGAGCACGATATCGCTATGTTCATGGTCGGCGTTGATCACCGCCACGCCGCCCGGCTCCATGCCGTCAAATATGCTGGCCTTTTCCACCGCGATGGCGGCGACATCCTTGAAGGCTTCGAGGTGCACGGCGGCCACATTGGTGACCATCGCGGCGTCGGGCCGCGCCTGTTTGGCGAGCGGTGCAATCTCTCCGGGGTGGTTCATGCCAATTTCGATCACCGCATAATCGGTGTCGCGCGGCATCCGGGCCAGCGTCAGCGGCACGCCCCAGTGGTTGTTATAGCTGTCGACGCTGGCATGGGCGCGGCCCTGATCGCCAAAGATCGCCAGCAGCATTTCTTTGGTCGAGGTTTTCCCAACGCTGCCAGTCACCGCCGCCACCTTGGCCTGCGGACCAAGCCGGGCGCGCCCTGCCCGGCCAAGCGCTTCGAGCGCTGTTTGCACATCATCGACGATCAAAAGCGGCGCATCTTCCGCCACGCCTTCGGGAATATGGGTCACCAAAGCCGCTGCCGCGCCATTTTCAAGCGCTTGTGCCACGAATTCATGTCCGTCCCGCGCGGCCTTGAGGGCCACAAAGAGATCACCGGGCTGCAAGGTCCGCGTGTCAATCGACACACCGTTGCAGGCCCAATCGCCCTGCGCGTGCCCCCCCGTGGCTTCCGCCGCTTCTGTCGCTGTCCAAAGGCTCATGCCAATCTCCCGTCCAGTGCCGCCACGGCCACGCTGGCCTGTTCTACATCGTCAAAGGGCAGCACGTCGTCACCAACGGTCTGCCCGGTTTCATGGCCCTTGCCCGCGATCAACAGCGCGTCGCCCGGCTCCAAAGCATCGACGCCGCGCAGGATTGCCTCGGCGCGGTCGCCGACCTCCATCGCATCGGGCGCGCCGTCCAGTACAGCGGCGCGGATGCTGGCCGGGTCTTCGCTGCGCGGGTTGTCGTCGGTAACAATCACCATATCCGCATTCTCGGCCGCTGCCTGCCCCATCAAGGGGCGCTTGGCCCGGTCTCGGTCCCCGCCCGCGCCCACGATGGCAACGAGCCGTCCCATGACATGCGGGCGCATGGCGGCGAGTGCGGTGGCCACCGCATCGGGCGTATGGGCGTAGTCCACAAACACCGCCGCGCCATTGTCGCGGGTGGCGGCAAGCTGCATCCGGCCCCGCACGGTGGTGAGATGCGGCAGTGTGTCAAAAACCTCTTGCGGGTCGGCCCCGCAGGCGATGACCAGCCCGGCGGCCAGCAACACGTTATCGCCCTGAAAACCACCGATCAGATTAAGCCGCTTTTGATAGGTCTTGCCGCGCCAGCTAAAGCGCAAGTCTTGCCCGGTTGCGTCGAAACGCTGGCCCTGCAAATGCAGATCGCCCCCGTCCCGGCCCACGGTGATGACCTCACAGCCGCGCGCGCGGGCGATGGCGGCGATGTCGACGCCTTTTTCGTCGTCAATATTGACCACTGCGGTGCCGTCTTCGGGCAAGACGCGGGCGAAAAGCGCGGCCTTTGCGGCGAAATAGGCCTCGAATGTTTCGTGATAATCAAGGTGGTCTTGGGTGAAGTTGGTGAACCCCGCCGCCTTGAGCGTCACCCCGTCCAAACGGCGCTGGTCAAGCCCGTGGCTTGATGCCTCCATCGCCGCATGGGTGATGCCGTTCTGTGCGGCCTCGGCCAGCGTGCGGTGCAGGGTGATCGGCTCGGGCGTGGTATGCGCCAGCGGTGCGGCCCAAGCGCCCTCGACCCCAGTGGTGCCAAGGTTCACGGCAGGCAATCCCATCTCAACCCAAATCTGGCGCACAAAGGTCGAGACCGAGGTTTTTCCGTTGGTGCCAGTCACGGCAATCATCGTGGCGGGCTGGCCGCCGAACCACAGAGCCGCCGTCCGCGCCAGCGCTTCGCGCGGGGAGTCGGAGACCACCAGCGCCGCGTCAGAGCCCGCCAGTTCCTCGGCGGCGAGTTTCGCCCCTGCCGCGTCGGTCAGCACCGCCGCCGCGCCCATCCGCAGGGCGTATTGAATGAACTCTGCCCCATGCACGCGGCTGCCCGGCATGGCGGCGAAGAGCGTGCCTTCGCGGACCTCACGGCTGTCCACGGCGATCCCGGTGATCATGGGGTTGGCCCCCGCCCGCGCTGTCAGCCCGAGGGAGGAAAGGGGTACGGCCCGGTCGGTCATAGAGATGTCTTTTCAGTTGCTGCTGGTCAGCGTTAGCACAGCGTTGTTCACCGGTTCAACAGCGGGGCGCAGGCCCAGCAAAGGCGCGATGCGGCGGACCATCTCGGCGGCCACGGGCACGGCTGTCCAACCCGCCGTGCGGCGTGGTTTCGGCCCAGAGGTTTCCACCGGTTCGTCCAAGGTGACGATCAGCACATATTTGGGNTTATCNATNGGNAAGATGCTGGCGAANGTGTTGATCACCTTGTCNTCNTAATAGCCNCCNGTNGGCTTNGGNTTGTCCGCCGTGCCAGTCTTGCCCGCGATCTGATAGCCGGGCACCTCGGCAAAGCTCGCCGTGCCATCGGTGACGACCTTGCGCAGCATATTGCGGGCCTGTGCTGCAGTCTCTTCCGACATGACGCGGGGGCCGAGCTGGGGGGCGGATTGTTTCAGCAGCGTGGGCTTCACCACGCGCCCGCCATTGGCGATGGCTGCATAGCCCGCGGCAAGGTGCATCGGCGTGCTCGACAGGCCGTGACCATAGGAGATCGTGACGCTCGACAATTCGGTCCAGCGGCTCGGCAACAGCGGCTTCCCGCCCGAGGCTTCGACGATCTCAAAGGGGGTTGGTTCAAAGAAACCAAGGCTTTTGAGGAACTCTTGCTGCCGCTCGATGCCGATTTCCAGCGCCATCCGGCCTGTGCCCCGGTTCGAGGAATGCACGATGATGTCGGCGACGCTCAGCTTGCCGTAGTTCTTGTTGCGGAATTCACCGATGCGGAAACCGCCAACCTTCATCGGGCCAGAGGTGTCGATGATCGTGTCGGCGTTGAACAGGCCCAACTCCACCGCCTGAGCTGCCGCAAAGATTTTGAAGGTCGAGCCGAGCTCGTAAACCCCCTGCACCGACCGGTTGAACAGCGGGCTGTCAGACGCATCCCCTTGGGTCAGCGGACGCGGGCGGTTGTTGGGGTCGAAATCAGGCAGCGACGCGACCGAGATCACCTCGCCAGTGTGCACATCCATTAGAATGCTCGTGGCACCCTTGGCGTTCATCAGCTTCATGCCGCCATAGAGCACCCGCTCAGATGCCGCCTGCACAGTCAGGTCGAGCGACAGCTCCAACGGTTTCGCGCCATTTGCCGGGTCGCGCAGGTAGTCGTCGAAATATTTCTCGGCCCCCGCGACGCCGATCACCTCGGCGGCGTGGACGCCTTCCTTGCCATAGCTCGCCCCGCCGAGCACATGTGCGGCCAGCGAACCGTTTGGATAAAGGCGCATGTCGCGCGGTGCGAACAGCAGCCCCGGATCGCCGATGTCATGCACGGCCTGCATTTGCTCAGGGCTAATTTTCTTTTTGATCCACAGGAACTTACGCTTGCCCGTGAAATCCTTGATCAGACGCTCTTCATTGAGGTCTGGAAAGATTTTGACCAACTTTTTGGCCGCCACTTCGGGGTCGATCAGATGGCGCGGCTGCGCGTAGAGCGCGTGGGTCTCAAAGTTCGTCGCCAGCAGGTTGCCGTTGCGGTCTGTGATGTCGGCGCGCGAGGCCGAGATCACGGCCCCCGGCGCGTGGCCGCGCGGCTCGGACGGCTCAGACATCGCCAAAAGACCCATGCGCCCGCCGATGACGGTGAAGGCACAAAGGAAACAGACGCCCAGCACCAAAAGCCGTCCCTCGGCACGCATCCGGGCCTTGTCGCGCATCTGCTCATGGCGGATGCGCTTGTTCTCACGCTCAATCGCGTCGGGGTTTTCGCCCTTTTCGCGGGCGTCGAGGATGCGGGCCAATGGGCGAAGCGGGGTGCGGATCATTCAAAGTCCTCCTCGGACTCATCCGCGCCTGTGAGCGCGTCGTAATTCATGGTCGAGACATCCACAGGATCGGTGATCGGCAGCAGTTCAGACGGCGGCTGCGGATAGGCGACCTGATCGACCTGACCGAATTGGCCGGGATGCAGTGGCAACAGGCCGAGGCGGTCAAAGTTCAGGTCGGCCAGATCGCGCAGCCGGTCAGGGCGGTTTTGGAACGCCCATTCGGCGCGCAGGACGGCCAGACGGGCATGGGTGGCGCGGATATTGGCATGTAGCCTGTCAGCATCGCTCAGCGCCTGCTGGGTCGCGTAATTCTCGCGGTATGCCCAGAAGGCCAGTCCAACCACGGCAATGGTGGTGAGGATATACATCACCGTGCGCATCTCTCAGATCCCCCTGACCATCGGCATGCCGATGGATTTCGCGTCAATCTCGCCACTGGGCGCATCGGTGCGCGTGGCGACCCGTAGCTTGGCCGAGCGGCTGCGCGGGTTTTCGTCCAATTCCTGCGCGTCAGGCCCGATAGCCTTGCGCGATTTCAGTTTAAACTGCGGGGGTTCCTGCTCCAGCGCGGGGGCGAAACGGTTGGCATTGCCCCCGGCCCCTGCCCGCGCGGTGAGGAAGCGTTTGACCATGCGGTCCTCGACCGAATGAAAGGTCACCACGGCCAGTTTCCCGCCCGGCTTTAGCGCGCGTTCAGCGGCCATAAGCCCCTGAAACAATTCGCCGTATTCATTGTTCACCGCGATGCGCAGCGCTTGGAAGCTGCGCGTCGCGGGATGGCTTTGACCGGGCTTGGAACGTGGCAAGCAGCCTTCGACCAGCTTGGCCAATTCTAACGTGGTGGTGATCGGCGTGTCTTCCCGTGCGCGGACAATCGCCTTGGCGATCCGGCGGGAGGCGCGTTCTTCACCATATTGAAACAGGATATTGGCGATGATCTCTTCTTCAGCCTCATTGACCAGATCGGCCGCCGAGGGGCCATCTTGGCTCATCCGCATGTCGAGCGGGCCGTCCTTCATAAAGGAGAACCCACGCTCGGCCTGATCAAGCTGCATCGAAGAAACGCCGAGATCCAGCACCACCCCATCAAGATCTTGGGCATATTCATCCATACACGAGAAGACGCCCTGCTGCATGGTGATGCGGTCGCCATAGTCGCTCGCCCATTCCGCTGCCATCTCGAACGCCAGAGGGTCACGGTCCACCGCGATCACACGCGCGGCGCCGGCTTCTAGAAAACCACGGGTGTAGCCGCCCGCGCCAAAGGTACCATCAAGCCAGACCCCTTCCACGGGCGCCACGGCGCTCAGGATAGGACGCAGCAGAACGGGGGTGTGAGGGGCGGAAGGGTTAGAGGCAGCAACCATTCCGTCAGACCTCCATATCACCATCAAGGAACGAGAGCGGGTCGACATCGTCGGGCAGCTCTTGCTGCCAGGATTCTTCCTCGGTCTCGTAGGTTTCGGGCTTCCAAATCTGGAAGGTGTCACCGGCAGCGATAAAGAACGCCTCGCCGTTGAGTTCAATTTTGTTGCGCAGCTTGGCAGGCAGCACCAAACGGCCTGTCTCATCTACCGTGGTCGGGAAAGACTGGCCGTGGAACAGACGCTGCAGCGCCTTACGCTGCATGGAGCCACGGGGCATGCGGTCGATCTTGGCGTCGACCTCTTCGATGGCTTCCATGGTATAGCATTCAAGGTAGTTGCGGCGCTGGTCGCCATAAACAATGACCAATTCGGGATTGTCGCCGCTTTTCCAGTTTGGGTCGCCAGCCTCCAACACACGCCGAAAAGAGGCTGGGATAGACACCCGCCCCTTCGTATCGACCTTGTGGTGGCTTTCGCCTCTGAACCTGCGGCTCACGTTCTGTCCCTGCCTCTTGCGCCTTTGCGCTTAATTCGTTTTTTCGTCTTTCTGCCCTGCCCCGGAAATGGAAACGGCGGGTTGATCTGCTGCCACTGATCAACCCGCCGCCCACGTCCCGCAGCTTGGCGGGGGAAGTCCGACTGCGCGCGCCACCTGGGGGGATGTCTGCTCGCTCGCGCGCCGGATCTCTTTGGTCTGATGAAAGCGAGGTGCCTGTATGAAACCTGCTAGGTTTTGATTATTTTTGGGGTCGTTTGCTGCCCCGTGTCCCGTTCTCATCCGATGCACCAGGGATGCCATGGGAATTGATGGGCGTCTACATATTTTTTAGAAATATGCCCAATATTTTGTTTTGCACAGGCTGTGGGAACAACATCTGGTATAACTTTTTGAGCGGAAAATGGCTTAATTTGAGATCCTTTAGACCTCAAACACAATATCTTGTTAATGAATTGCGGGCTGCACAATATCCCACAGTTTCCCACTAAAATTTGCGCACATAGTTATCCACAGGGCGTGTTCGTTGCCTGTTCCGCAGAACGCCAACCGAACCCTAAGAATGCACGCCAAGTCCCATGCCCGCGAATCGGCAGAACCCGCCAATAGCGCAAGGCGTGCCCATAATTTCCCAGACTTCCCATGCATTCCCGCGACTTTTCCCATTACGTCCCAGCCACCCATGCTTTACCAAGCCCACGCCTCCCTTAACCGACTGGATCTTGCCCTTTCGGCCCACCCACGCCATGTAGTGCCGCAAAATGATGGAGTGCATCATGATCCAAGCCACGGCTCTATTCACCCACGCGCTGAACATGCTGTTTTACGCGCCCTCCACCACGCTGCGGGTGATCCTGCCCGCGGTGCTTTGGGTGATGGGCGCTGCCGCCGTGGCGGGTGTGCTGGCCGGAGATGCGCTTGGAGCGATGGATCAGGTGATCGACAACGCCGCGCCGCCGCCCACGGATCAACTCTTGATCCTGATTGCCTGCGGGCTGGCCGGCATCCTTGGATATGCGCTGATGGCCATTCTCTGGCACCGCTATGTATTGCTTGGCCATGGCGGGACCGACCTGCGCCCCGGCGCGCGCCTGTTCGGGGCCTATGTCTGGCGGGCCATCGTTCTGGGCTTCGTCCAGTTTCTTGCGGCCCTTCCCATAGGCCTCGCCATGCTGCTTTTGGGCGGGCTGACCGGGTCGAGCCCCGCGGCGCTGCTCTTGATCGGACTGGTGGCGGGCGTGGCCTTCCTATGGCTGGCCCTGCGGCTCAGCCTGGTATTGCCCGCCGCCGCCTTAGGGCACGTTATGTCAGTACGCGAAAGCTGGCGCGCGACGGAACCGCTGGCAGGCACGCTCTGGGCGCTGGCCGTATTGCTGGCAGTGGTGAATACGTTGTTGGGCGTGATCGCAAGCATACTGCCGCCCGCCGACCCCGGCCTGCGCCTGATGCTGGATTCAGCGATCTACCTTATAGAGGGGCTGGTTTTCGTCTCGATGCTGACAACGCTCTATGGTCATCTGGTCGAAGGGCGCGAGCTGGGGTAGCCGCCCGCGCCACCCCATTTCAGGCCATACCGCCGTCGATCAGACCCCGCGCAAGACGCGCATAGGCGTCGGCCATCGGCCCTTCGCCCGCGGCGATCGGCGTGCCGTGGTCCCCCGCCAGACGGGTGTCCAGATCAATCGGCAGGCTGCCCAGCAGCGGCACCCCCATCTTGTCGGCCTCCGCCGCGACGCCGCCATGACCAAAGATTTCATGCTGAGAACCGCAATCGGGGCAGACGAATGTCGACATATTCTCGATCAGGCCCAGCACGGGGGTCTTCAGCGTCGCGAACATGTCCAGCGCCTTGCGCGCGTCGATAAGGGCCACATCCTGCGGTGTGCTGACCACGATCGCGCCCGACAGCTCGGACTTGGTGCAGAGCGTCAGCTGCACGTCACCCGTACCGGGCGGCAGATCGACAAGCAGCACGTCCAGCTCGCCCCATTCTACCTGCCCCAGCATCTGCTGCAGCGCGCCCATCAGCATCGGCCCGCGCCAGACCACGGCCTTGCCCTCTTCCAACATGAAACCAATCGACATCATGGTCACGCCATGGGCCTGCAGCGGAATGATCGTTTTGCCGTCGGGGCTGGCAGGGCGTTTATTCACCCCCATCATGCGCGGCTGGCTGGGACCGTATATATCTGCGTCAAGCAGACCCACCTTGCGCCCCGCCCGCGCCAGCGCCACCGCGAGGTTGGAACTGACGGTTGATTTCCCGACCCCACCCTTGCCCGAGCCGATGGCAAGGATGCGCTTCACGCCACTGGGCTTCATCGGCCCCTCTTGCGGTTTGGGGTGCCCACCAATCTTGAGACTGGGCGCTTTCGGGGCGGGGCCATGGGCGGTCAGGGCAACCGATACATCACCTACCCCGGGCAAATCGCGCACCACCTGCTCTGCGGCGTCACGCAGGGGGGCCATCTGGCGCGCGACATCGGCGTTGGGCGCTTCGATGACGAATCGCACTTTATCGCCTTCGACGACCAGCGCGCGGACCAGATCATGGGACAGCAGGCTTTTCCCGTCGGGCAGTTGCACCCGCGCCAGCGCCGCTTCGACTTCTGCTTTGGTCACAGACATGCGCAAATTCTCCTCTATTACGGCTTCTGAAATGGCAGGTTCTGCGCCAAGCGCAAGGGGACGGCCATTTTTGCATAGGGATGAGGCGGAATGCCCAAGGATTACGCAGGGGCACCATGTTTTCGCCGCATAGCAGCATTGCAAAAAGAAATATTGTGCACTCGCAGCAATTAGCGCTAACTTAGGTTCATAGGCAGGGCCAAGCGCCCCGCTTTCGGAAAGACCAGACACATTCATCCTCCTCCCGAATGTGTCTGATTTGACCAAGACTTGGATGCATCCCTCCTCCTCCCGGATGCAGCTGAGTTTGGAAAGACCAGACGCCTCCATCCTCCTCCCGGATGTGTCTGTAATTGGCGGCGACATCTACCTCCTCCCAGATGTCGTCGCCCCCTTTCCCCACTTCACCCCCATATGACAGTTTTATGACGTTGCGCCGTTTCGCCGCAGCATCAAAACCGTTTCTAATCAATAAGTTGCGCCAATCCAAACCTATGCGATTTCTGCATAGCGGCATTGACTTTATGCCCGTTGTGCAAATGCAGAAAGAGCGTAAATAGCACGCAACGAGATGATTAACCGATGAAAAAAGAGGCGCCGAAATGGCTTACATGAACACAACAACCGCAAACACAACTTCCGTCTTCGCCCGTATCGGCGGCGCATTCGAAGCACTGGCAACCCGCTACAAACAGCACCGTCTGTACCGTGAAACTTTCGACGGTCTGAGCGCGTTGAGCAATCGCGAACTGGCCGACCTTGGTCTGAGCCGTTCCGAACTGCGCCGCGTCGCATGGGAATCTTCCCGCGGCTAAGCAGAGATAGAGATCGGACGTCAGAACCCCTCCCTGTTCTGCCGTCTGAAAGTCGGGGTGCGCGTCACCTTCCTCCTCCCTGAATGAGGCGGACCCCGCAAGGAGACCCGAAGCCGACCCTCCCTCGACGCTTCGGGCCGACATAGAAACGGCGGCACCTTCCTCCCAAGGTGTCGTCGTTTTTGTTTTTAAGGCCTTGTTTAAGCGGGCTTTTGACAGCCTCGCCAAAGCGGTACGACGGCGCGTTAGAACGGCACGTCGTTACCACCGGTCAGGAAACGCGACACGACCTTCTTGGTCCCGGCCTTTTCAAAAGCGACTTCCATCTTGTCGCCCTCCATACCGATCACCTCGCCATAGCCGAATTTATCGTGGAAAACCCGCTCGCCCATTTCAAAGGCGGCGACCGCCTGCATGTCGATCGTGACATTGCGGCTTTCGCGCGGCTGGCTGGTGCCCCGCGCCCCACTGCGCGATTGCAGGCGTTTCCACCCCGGAGAATTATAGACATTCGCGCTTGCCGCGCGGTCATGCAGGTCGGATTGCGGCATCGCGGCGCCGAAACCACCGCCGTAGAGCCCCGGCGGGGTCAGCACATCCACATGCTCTTCGGGCAGCTCATCAATAAAACGGGACGGCATCGCGTTTTGCCACTGACCAAAGACCCGGCGATTGGCAGCGAAAGAGATCGTACAAATCTGCTCGGCGCGGGTGATGCCGACATAGGCCAGCCGCCGCTCCTCTTCGAGCCCTTTTAACCCGCTTTCATCCATCGAGCGCTGCGAGGGGAACAATCCATCCTCCCAACCCGGCAGGAAAACCATAGGGAATTCCAACCCCTTGGCCGCATGAAGCGTCATGATCGAAACCTTTTCGCCATCGCCCTCCTGTTCATTGTCCATGATCAGGCTGACATGTTCGAGGAAGCCTTGCAGGTTCTCGAACCCTTCCAGCGCTTTCACAAGCTCTTTGAGGTTCTCCAACCGCCCCGGCGCTTCGGGCGTTTTGTCATTCTGCCACATGCCGGTATAGCCGCTTTCGTCGAGAATCATTTCAGCCAGTTCAACATGAGAGACCTCGGGCGGGCCGTAATCGACCCGCAGCGGCGCTGCGCCATCATCAAGTACCGAGTCGTCTTCGCTGATCTCGATCCGCGGGCCTTGCAGCATTGCTGCCCAACGGTCGATCCCGTCAATCAACAGCCGCAGTTGTGCTGCCCCTTTGCCTCTGATCCCCCCGTGTGCCAAGAGAATTCGCGCCCCTTCGACAAGGTTCACCCCATGTTCGCGCGCGGTGCGCTGGATTTTCTGCTGCGCCTTTTCACCCAGGCCGCGCTTTGGCGTGTTCACGATCCGCTCAAAGGCCAGATCATCGTCGGGGCTGGTGACCACGCGGAAATAGGCCATGGCATCGCGGATTTCCAAACGCTCGTAGAATCGGGGGCCACCGATCACCTTGTAAGGCAGGCCGATGGTCAGGAATCGGTCTTCAAAGGCACGCATCTGGTGGCTTGCCCGAACCAGAATCGCCATATCATCAAGCGAGAATGGGTCGAGCCCTCGCGTGCCACGCTGCGCGGATTCGATCTCATCCCCGATCCAGCGCGCCTCTTCCTCACCATCCCAATGGCCGATCAGGCGCACCTTTTCGCCCTCGGTTTCTTCGGTCCACAGGGTCTTGCCCAACCGCCCCTCATTGCCCGCGATCACGCCTGACGCGGCGGCCAAAATATGCGGGGTCGAGCGGTAATTCTGCTCGAGCTTCACCACATGGGCACCGGGGAAATCCGTCTCAAACCGCAGAATGTTGCCCACCTCGGCCCCGCGCCAGCCATAGATCGACTGGTCGTCGTCACCGACGCAACAAATATTCTTGTGCCCCTGCGCCAGCAGCCGCAGCCACAGGTATTGGGCCACGTTGGTATCCTGATATTCGTCGACGAGGATATATTTGAACCAGCGCTGATACTGGGCCAGCACATCCGGGTGCGCCTGAAAAATCGTCACCATATGCAGCAGCAGATCACCGAAGTCGGTGGCGTTCAGCTCAACCAGACGGCGTTGATATTGCGCGTAAATCTCCGGCCCACGGTGGTTATAGGCCCCGGCATCCGCACTTGGAACCTTATCGGGGGTCAGGGCGCGGTTCTTCCAGCCGTCGATGATCCCCGCCAGCATCCGCGCGGGCCAGCGTTTGTCGTCGATCCCCTCTGCGGCGACCAACTGCTTAAGCAAACGCAGCTGGTCATCCGTATCGAGGATCGTGAAATTGCTTTTCAGCCCTACCAATTCAGCATGGCGCCGCAGCAGCTTGACGCAGATCGCGTGGAACGTGCCAAGCCACGGCATCCCCTCCACCTGCTGGCCCAGCATCTGACCCACGCGGTTCTTCATCTCGCGCGCGGCCTTGTTGGTAAAGGTGACCGCCAAAACCTCATGCGGCCGTGCGCGCCCGGTGTTGAGCAGATGCACGATTCGCGCCGTCAGCGCCCGCGTTTTACCAGTGCCCGCCCCGGCAAGCATCAACACAGGGCCGTCCAATGTCTCCACCGCAGCACGCTGGGCGGGGTTCAACCCCTCCAGATAAGGCTGCGGGCGCGCAGCCATGGCGCGGGCGGACAGGGAAGCGCCCTCAAAGGCGTCCATTTCGTCAAAATCACTCATGCCCACAATCTAGCGCGTCCGCGATACGAGATAAAGAGACGTTCCGCAAATGTTCCTTCGAAAGACTATTAGGCGTCATGGGGCGGGAGCGCAATGACCGGGAATTTCAAATGCAGGGCAAATCTTTACCCGTTGATAATGCTTTGGGGCCAAGGTGATGACACAACGACAAACGAGAGGAACCGCTCATGTTCAGAAATGATGATACTTCGGTACTGCGCCGAGAGATTGACCGGTTCAAGCTGCCGATGTTCATTGCGGAATTGAACGCCGACAGCGGGCACTTCGAACTTCTTGCCCTNAACACCGCCCATGAAGCGCACAGCGGCATGGTGATGGATGAGGTGATAAACCGCCCCCTGCACAGTTTAATGCCCTATGAAGAGGCGGAGGCGGTCAATGAACGCTATGCGCGCTGCGTCTCAAACGCAGGTCAAATCCGCTACCGTGAGATGCTGCATATGCCGCGTGGGCCGCTGATCTGGGACACCACGCTGCATTATATCCAGTCTTACCGCGGCATTGATCGGGTTGTGGGCAGCGCCATTGTCGTTGAACGGGTGCAACGGGATAACCGCGATACCCTCGCTTTTGAGGATGTGCGCTATTTCGCGGCGACCTCTTCNTTCAAACTCGAACAAATTTCGACGGTGCTGGATGCCGCTGANAAAGGGTTGATCGACCCGGCGAAACTCACCGGATCGGCGGGAATGCTGGCCGGGCTTTGCCGCGCCATCGACAGCACCATGCAAGAGCTACGCTCGATCGCGCAGGAACGTCTGGATGCCGAGGCGACCCCGACCGTGCATTTGATCGATATGCATGGGGGGACCAACGGCGACAGCGATGAAATCGAAGCGGCCATCGCAGCACTTGTGGATATGGCCGGCAATCTACCCACCGCACCGAACCGTAAGATCAGCGAAGCAGCACCGCTCGCCCGGTCAGTTTTCCGCCAGTAAGCCGGCGGGCGGCAAACCGCGCCGCACGCGCGGCGCCCTTACGCCGACGGCGGGGCGCCGGCCCGATCTCCGCGCTTCTTCTCTATCTGGACAATCCGCAACCCTTTGGCGCAAATGCCGCCATGGACCTACATGCAACCTATCCCGCCCTTTCGGACCTTCGCAGCCGCGCGCAATCGCGCCTGCCTAAATTCGTTTGGGAATACCTTGATTCCGCAACCGGGACGGAGGCCACCAAACACCGCAACCGCGCGGCCTTGGACCGTGTCGGGCTTATGCCATCGGTGTTGCACGGTGAATTCACACCCGATCTCAGCGTTGAGCTGATGGGCCAAAAGCTGCCCCTGCCCTTCGGCATGTCCCCCTTGGGCATGTCCGGCCTGATCTGGCCCGATGCCGAAGCACACCTTGCCCGCGCGGCGGATCGGGCGGGCATTCCCTTTGGCCTTTCCACTGTGGCCGCCACAAGCCCCGAAGATGTTGCACCCCATCTGGGCGCGCATGGTTGGTTCCAACTCTACCCCCCGCGGGACCCCGAGATTCGCACCGACATGCTGGCCCGCGCCAAGGCCGCGGGTTTTACCACACTCGTCCTTACCGTCGATGTTCCGGTTGCCTCGCGCCGTGAGCGGCAGACCCGATCTGGCTTGACCAGCCCGCCCAAGCTTACCCCCCGCCTGATGGCACAGGTGGCGATGCGGCCCGCTTGGGCCATGGGCATGGCGCGGCGTGGTCTGCCCCATATGAAGATGCTCGACAAATATACCGAAGGCACGGCCAGCGCGAACCTGCCGCCAACCGCCCATGTCGGCTATCTGCTGCGCACCGCGCCCGATTGGGACTATCTGCACTGGCTGCGCGCCCATTGGGATGGCCCGCTGGTGATCAAAGGTGTCTTGCGCCCAGAAGATGCGACTGCCCTAGAGAAAGCCGGCGCGGATGCGATCTGGGTCTCGAACCACGCGGGCCGTCAGTTCGACGCCGCCCCCGCCAGCGCCGAGGCGCTGCCCGCCATTCGTGCGGCCACGAAACTGCCGGTGATCTTTGACAGCGGCGTGGAATCGGGTCTCGACATTCTGCGTGCCTTCGCGCTCGGCGCGGATTTCGTCATGCTGGGCCGGGCTTTCCACTTTGCCCTCGCCGCACTCGGGCCCCGCGGGGTTGATCACCTGATCGATCTGCTCGCGCGCGATCTTACTGCCAATATGGGGCAGTTGGGCGCAGGCAACCTGCGCGACCTGCCCGCCCCCTTCGATCTCTCGCCGCTCTGATCGGAAAGCTTGCAGAAATGTGACAAAGACTGCCACAGCCCCCTTGCGCTGCACCGCAGCATCCCTAAGCTGCCGTTAAATCCAGCAGGGGAGACCAACGAGTGACCGATTTCAAAAAGATCCTGATCGCCAACCGCGGAGAGATTGCGATCCGCATCATGCGCGCCGCCAATGAGATGGGCAAGAAAACGGTCGCGGTTTACGCCGAAGAAGACAAGCTAGGCCTGCATCGGTTCAAGGCGGATGAGGCCTACCGCATCGGCGAGGGCCTCGGCCCCGTCGCCGCCTATCTCAGCATCGACGAGATGATCCGCGTGGCCAAGGCCGCAGGCGCTGACGCGATCCACCCCGGCTACGGTCTGCTTTCAGAGAACCCCGAGTTCGTCGATGCCTGCGAGCAGAACGGCATCACCTTCATCGGCCCCCGCGCCGAAACCATGCGCGCTTTGGGCGACAAAGCCTCCGCCCGCCGCGTTGCCATGGAAGCCGGCGTGCCGGTCATTCCTGCGACCGAAGTGCTGGGTGACGACATGGACGCAATCCGCGCCGAGGCGAAGGAAGTCGGCTATCCGCTGATGCTCAAAGCCTCATGGGGCGGCGGTGGTCGTGGCATGCGCCCGATCATGTCGGAAAAGGAACTCGAGGAAAAAGTCCGCGAAGGCCGTCGCGAGGCCGAAGCCGCCTTTGGCAATGGTGAGGGATATCTGGAGAAAATGATCCTCCGCGCCCGCCACGTCGAAGTGCAAATCTTGGGCGACAAACAGGGGGATATCTACCACCTCTATGAGCGCGACTGCTCTGTCCAGCGCCGCAACCAAAAGGTGGTTGAGCGTGCCCCGGCCCCCTACCTCACCGAAGAACAACGTGCCGAAATCTGCGAGTTGGGCCGCAAAATTTGCGCCCATGTGAACTATGAATGCGCGGGCACCGTCGAGTTCCTGATGGATATGGACAACGGCCAGTTCTACTTCATCGAAGTGAACCCGCGCGTGCAGGTCGAACATACCGTCACCGAAGAGGTCACCGGCATCGACATCGTCCGCGCGCAAATCCTCATCGCCGAGGGCAAACCACTGGCCGAAGCCACCGGCAAGGCGCGTCAGGAAGACATCTCTCTTACCGGTCACGCGCTGCAAACCCGTGTCACGACTGAGGACCCGCAGAACAACTTCATCCCCGACTATGGCCGCATCACCGCCTACCGTTCGGCCACCGGCATGGGCATCCGTCTGGATGGCGGCACCGCATATGCGGGCGGGGTGATCACGCGCTACTACGACAGTCTGCTGACCAAGGTCACGGCCAAGGCACCCACGCCCGAGATGGCGATTGCGCGGATGGACCGCGCCTTGCGCGAATTCCGCGTGCGCGGCGTGTCAACCAACATCGCCTTTGTCGAAAACTTGCTGAAGCACCCGACGTTTTTGAACAATGAATACACCACCAAGTTCATCGACGAGACGCCGGAGCTTTTCAACTTCAAGCAGCGCCGCGACCGTGCCACCAAGGTGCTGACCTATATCGCCGACATCACCGTCAACGGCCATCCCGAGACCAAGGGCCACGCCCTGCCTGCTGCCCATGTTCGCGATCCCAAACCGCCCGTGCTGCGTGGCGAGCCGCAGATGGGCACGCGCAACCTGTTGGAGCAAAAGGGCCCACAGGCCGTGGCCGATTGGATGGGGCAACAACGTCAGTTGCTGATCACCGACACCACCATGCGTGACGCGCATCAGTCGCTTCTGGCGACCCGGATGCGCAGCTTGGATATGATCAAGGTGGCCCCCGCCTATGCCGCCAATCTGCCGCAGCTTTTCTCTGTCGAATGCTGGGGCGGCGCGACCTTTGATGTGGCCTACCGCTTTTTGCAGGAATGCCCGTGGCAACGCCTGCGCGATCTGCGCGCGGCCCTGCCCAATGTGATGACCCAGATGCTGCTGCGCGCCTCCAACGGCGTGGGCTATACCAACTATCCCGACAACGTTGTGCAGAAATTCGTCGCGACAGCGGCGAATACCGGCGTCGATGTCTTCCGCGTTTTCGACAGCCTGAACTGGGTTGAGAACATGCGCGTGGCGATGGATGCAGTGGTCTCCTCCGGCAAGGTCTGCGAAGGCACGATCTGCTACACTGGCGACATTTTCGATCCGGATCGCGCGAAATACGACCTTCAGTATTACGTCAACATGGGCAAGGATTTGAAAGCCGCCGGCGCGCATGTGCTGGGGCTGAAAGACATGGCCGGTCTGCTGAAACCCGCCCAAGCCCGCGCGTTGGTCAAAGCACTGAAATCCGAGGTTGGTCTGCCGATCCACTTCCACACCCATGACACCGCAGGCAGCGCCACCGCCACGATCCTCGCGGCCTCTGAGGCGGGGGTAGACGCTGTCGATTGCGCGATGGATGCGCTTTCTGGCAACACCTCGCAGGCGACGCTCGGCACCGTGGTTTCGGCTCTTCAACACACAGACCGCGACACCGGAATCGACATGAAGGCCGTGCGCGAAATCTCTGATTACTGGGAAGAAGTACGCGGTCATTACGCGGCATTCGAGACTGGAATGCAGGCACCCTCCTCCGAGGTCTATCTGCACGAAATGCCGGGCGGTCAGTTCACCAACCTCAAGGCGCAGGCTGCCTCCATGGGGTTGGAGGACCGCTGGCCCGAGGTGGCGCGGACCTATGCGGATGTGAACCAGATGTTCGGCGATATTGTCAAAGTCACGCCCTCCTCCAAGGTTGTGGGCGACATGGCCTTGATGATGGTTTCCCAAGGGCTGACCCGCGCGCAGGTCGAAGATCCGAACGTCGATGTGTCCTTCCCCGACAGCGTGATCGACATGATGCGCGGCAATCTGGGCCAGCCGCCCAACGGTTTTCCGGCAGGCATCGTCAAGAAAGTGCTGAAAGGTGAGACGCCGAACACCGAACGTCCCGGCAAACATCTGGAGCCCGTCGACCTTGAGGCCCTGCGCAAGGAACTGTCCGAGCAATTGGACGGCATGCAGATCGATGATGAGGATCTCTGCGGCTACCTTATGTATCCTAAGGTTTTCCTCGACTACATGGGCCGCCACCGCGTCTATGGTCCGGTCCGCACCCTGCCCACGCATACGTTCTTCTATGGCATGGAGCCGGGCGCTGAAATCTCGGCCGAGATCGACCCCGGCAAGACGTTGGAGATCCGCCTGCAGGCCGAATCCGAGGCAGGTGAAGATGGCGAAGTGAAGGTCTTCTTTGAGTTGAACGGCCAGCCGCGGGTGATCCGTGTGGCGAACCGTCTGGTCAAGGACGCCACCGTGCAGCGGCCCAAGGCCGAGGCCGGCAACGCCAATCACATCGGTGCGCCGATGCCGGGAGTCGTGGCCTCTGTCGGGGTTAAGGAAGGACAAAAGATCAAGGCGGGCGACCTGATTTTGACCATCGAAGCGATGAAGATGGAAACGGGCCTGCATGCAGAGCGTGATGCAGTGGTAAAGGCCGTGCATGTTCAGGCCGGTGGTCAGATCGACGCCAAGGACCTGCTTGTTGAACTAGAGTAAACCACCTGCGGGCGCGGCCTTCTCCGCGCCCGCCACCTGGAGCGAGACGATGCATCTCTCTGCGATAACCTTGATCGTTCCTGACTATGACGCGGGAATCGATTTCTACTGTGGCGTCATGGGGTTCGACCTGACCGAAGACGTTGATCAGGGCCGCAAACGCTGGGTGCGCGTCACCCCGCCCGGCGCGCAGACGGGGTTCATTCTGGCCCGAGCCGATGACGACCAGCAAAAGGCCGCGATTGGCAAACAGGGCGCGGGGCGCGTTTGGCTGTTCTTGAAAGTAGATGATTTCACGGCGGAATTCGACCGTCTGACCACTGCTGGCGTCATATTTGAAGAATTACCGCGGCACGAGCCCTATGGCAAAGTTGCCGTCTTCCGCGATCCTTTCGGCAACCGCTGGGATCTGCTGGGCGACTGACCGCGTCCCCGCGCCGCATTGCCATCGCCCGCCGCGCCGCTATCTTGGCGGTTGAGTGAGCCTGAGCGATCCCATGCCCTACGAATGGACAACCCCGCCCCGCGCCAATCCGCAGCAGATGCGCCTTTGGCCGCATCAATCCCTGCCCGCGCGCGGCTTTGCGGCTTTTATGCTGGCGACTTTCACGCTGGCGATGATCCCGCTTTTCGCCATGCTCGGCACCGCCCTGCTCTGGGGGCTGCTGCCCTTCGTGCTCTTGACCTTGGGCGCGGTTTACTGGGCCTTGCAGCACAATCATCGCGCCCGCCAGATCGAAGAGGTACTGACCCTCGACGAGACCACGGCGCGGCTGGTGCATACCACCGCCAAGGGCGAGGTGAAGGATTGGAACTGCAACCGCTATTGGACCCGAGTGAAGAAATACGACGATGACGGCCCGGTGCCACATTACGTCACCCTGCGCGGCGAGGGCCGCGAGGTAGAGATCGGGGCCTTTCTCAGCGAAGAGGAGCGCATCGCGCTTTACGATGATCTGTCACGTCACCTGCACACCTAAAAAGGGCCGGACCCGACGGCCCAGCCCTTCATCTCAAACCATGATCGCGGCTCAGCTCAGGCGGTCTTTGATAACCGGCCCCACCGCGCCAAAATCCATCTGGCCAGTATAGCGCTCTTTCAGCAGCCCCATGACCTTGCCCATGTCGCGGATTGAGGTCGCGCCGACATCGGCCACGGCCTTATCCACCGCGGCAGAGGTTTCGGTGACGCTGAGCTGCCGTGGTAGGAACTCTTCGATCACCTCGACTTCTTCGCGCTCCCGCTCCGCAAGGTCCAGACGCCCGCCCTCTTCATAGGCGCGCGCCGATTCCTGACGCTGCTTGGCCATCTTGCTGAGAATGCCCAGCACCTCGGCATCCGACACGCCCTCATCCGTGCCGTTGGCCCGCGCGGCGATGTCCTTATCCTTGATCGCGGCATTGATAAGCCGCAGCGTCGAAAGCCGGTCCGCCGCCTTGTCTTTCATGGCCTGTTTCAAAGCATCCGAGATGCGCATCCGCAATGACATGGTGGTTTCCTGTGTTTCGCTAAATCCAAGTGTCGCAGCTTACCTGCTCTCTCCGCGCGGAGCAATGGGGGGCGACGGAAGGTAACCCACTGTTATAAAACGATATCTCATTTCTCTCCGGCTATTGACCCCGCGCCCGCGCGGGATTAGGTTGCCACCCGTTTACCCGCCCATTTCTGCCCGGAGACTGCCCCATGTCCGCGCCCGCTCGCCCACGCCCAACCGCCTGCCTTGCCCTTGCGGATGGATCGATTTTCTACGGCATGGGGTTTGGCGCCACCGGCCAGACCGTGGCGGAGTTGTGTTTCAACACCGCGATGACCGGCTACCAAGAGATCATGACCGACCCTTCCTATGCGGGCCAGATCGTGACCTTTACCTTCCCGCATATCGGCAATGTCGGCACCAACCCCGAAGATGACGAGACCGGCGACCCGGTCGCCGCCGGGATGGTCGTCAAATGGATGCCCACCACGCCCAGCAGCTGGCGCAACATCCAGCCGCTGTCGGATTGGTTGGCCGCACGTGGTCGCATCGCCATCGGTGGTATCGACACCCGCCGCCTGACCCGTGCGATCCGCCAGCAGGGCGCGCCGCATGCCGCCCTCGCCCATGACCCCGACGGCAACTTTGACATCGAAGCGCTGGTCGCCGCCGCCCGCAGTTTTGCCGGTCTCGAAGGCATGGATCTGGCCAAGGATGTCACCTGCGCCCAGACTTACCGTTGGAACGAGATGCGGTGGGCATGGCCCGACGGCTACGCGCCCCAGACCGAGGCCAAACACAAGGTCGTGGCCGTAGACTACGGCGCGAAACGCAACATCCTGCGCTGCCTCGCCTCTGCGGGCTGCGACGTGACCGTGTTGCCCGCCACCGCGACCTATGACGATATCATGGCGCATAAACCGGACGGCGTGTTCCTCTCCAACGGTCCGGGCGATCCGGCAGCGACCGGCGCCTATGCCGTGCCGATGATCCGCGACGTGCTGGATAAAACCGATCTGCCGGTCTTTGGCATCTGCCTTGGTCACCAGATGCTGGCGCTGGCGCTTGGTGCGACCACGGTCAAGATGAGCCACGGCCACCACGGTGCGAACCACCCGGTCAAGGACTATGACACTGGCAAGGTCGAGATCACCTCGATGAACCACGGTTTCGCAGTCGATGGCCAATCCCTGCCTGAAGGCGTACGCGAGACGCATGTGTCGCTCTTTGACGGGTCGAACTGTGGCATTCGCGTCGATGGCCGCCCCGTTTGGTCGGTGCAGCACCACCCCGAAGCGAGCCCCGGCCCGCAGGACAGCTACTACCTGTTTGAGCGTTTCAGCGAAGCCATGGCCGCGCGTAACGCCTAAAATTTTCCACATGCATTGATTGCATAGGCGGCTGTTAATTCCCAATTAACGGTCGCCTGCCAGTCTCATTCCGGAACCTCGACGGGGCACGGAATGAGCAACCTTCGCCTTAAACTCTCAGCGCCGCGTATGGCCGCCGCGCCCGCCCGCCGGATGCGGTTGGGTCAGCATCTGATTGCGGCGGGGGTCATCGGGCCAAGCGATCTGCTCCACGGGCTCGACCTACAGCGCCGGATCGACGCCCCCTTGGGCGAGGTCCTTGCGACCGAAGGGCTGGTCGGGCCTGATGACATCGTCAGGGCGCTCGCCCGGCAGTACGGTGCGCAGCCTGTCGATCTTACGCGCAGCCCCTCCGATCCGCGCCTTTCTGCTCGGATACCCGCGCGCCTCTGTCTGAAATTTGGCGCGGTGCCTTGGCTAGAACTGGGCGACCGGCTGTTCGTGGCCAGCAGCCGTCCCGCCGAATTTTCCAATCTTTGCAGTGCCTTGGGTGAAAGGGGGGAGTCCTTGGTGCTGGTCATCGCCGACCCCCAGCAGGTGCAGACCCAGATCGGCCGTCTTTATGCGACAGAGCTCGCGCATCACGCCGTCACCCGTGTGGCGGATGCCGAAAGCTGTCGAAACTGGGGGGTGCGCAGCCGAAAACGGCGGTTTGCGTTGCAGGGCATTCTGCTGTCCCTCGTTGCCCTGCTGGTATTCTTTCCCTCGGCAGTCCTCGCCGTGGCGCTTCTCTGGGGGGCCGTTACGCTGCTTTTGACCAGTGGCCTCAAGGCGGCGGCCCTATGGGCGTCTCTCATGCGACCCGCCCCACCGCGGGCACCGCCAAAGGCCAGTGATATGAAAGGGTTCCGCCTGCCCCGCGTCTCTGTCCTCGTGCCGTTGCTGCATGAGGAAGAGATCGCGCAGGCGCTTATCGCGCGGCTGTCTTGGCTGACCTACCCCAAGTCACTGCTGGAGGTGGTCTTGGTCCTCGAAGCAAGCGACAACCTCACCCGAAAGACCATCGCCCGCACCCCTTTACCGCCGTGGATCAGCGTGATCGAAGTGCCCGACGCCGGGGCGCTCAAGACCAAGCCCCGCGCGCTGAACTACGCGCTCGACTTCTGCCGGGGCAGTATCATCGGCGTGTGGGACGCCGAGGATGCGCCAGAGCCGGACCAGATCGAACAGATCGTAACCCGTTTTCAAAACGCGCCCGAGAATGTCGCCTGTTTGCAGGGGGTTCTGGACTTTTACAACAGCCGCAGCAATTGGATGGCCCGCTGTTTCGCCATCGAATATGCAACGTGGTGGCGGGTGATCCTACCCGGTGTGGTCCGACTGGGGCTGGTTGTCCCTTTGGGTGGAACAACCCTGTTTTTTCGGCGCGATATCCTTGAACGGCTCGGCGCTTGGGACGCGCATAACGTGACAGAGGATGCCGATCTGGGTCTTCGACTGGCGCGGCGCGGTTATGTGACCGAACTAATACCCACCACCACTTTTGAGGAGGCCAACTGCCGCCCTTGGCCTTGGGTGCGGCAACGATCGCGGTGGCTGAAGGGCTATCTTATCACATGGGCCGTCCATATGCAGAGGCCGCGTGCCCTGCTGGAAGACCTCGGGTTGCGGCGGTTCATCGGCGTGCAGGCGATCTTTATTGCGACGGTCTCGCAATTCGCCCTCGCCCCGCTGCTCTGGTCGCTCTGGCTAAGCTTCTTTGGGCTGTACCACCCGGTCACTGATTGGCTTGCCCCACCCACCATGACGGCGATATTCGCACTGTTCATCCTGTCCGAACTGCTGAACCTCTGCGCCTCTGTGACTGCGGTCTCAAACCGTGGGCAGCGCCACCTGCTGCCTTGGGTTATCACCTTCCCGCTCTATTTTGCCCTGGGGGCCGTAGCCGCTGCCAAGGCACTTTGTGAGCTCTATCGCAGCCCCCACTTTTGGGACAAAACCGCCCATGGTTGTACGTTGCCCTACTACGTAAGGCCGCAGAAAAAGACGCCTAAAAATCTTCCTCGCGCCGGGCCGCTTCCTGCTTCAATCGGGTCATGAAGGCGACAGAAATATGCGTGCGCAGCGCCTCATCCGCGCCATCCTCATCGCGCGCTTCGATCATTTCCACGATGCGGTTATGTTCGGCCTGCGCGATCTCCCCACGCCCCTCCACCGCAAGCGAAGAGGTCGCCATCAAGGCCATGGAGCGGTGCACAAGGTCAAGCTGTTGCACCAGATAGCGGTTGTGCGACGCCAGATGGATCTGCTTGTGAAACCGCTTATTCGCCCGCGCCAGCGCATTGGGATTGCCCGCCAGCGCGTTGTCGGCATCCACCATCTCGCGCAGCACGCGCACTTCCTCAGCCGTGGCATGGCGCGCGGCCAGACGCGCGGCCAGCCCTTCCAACTCCCCCCGCACGACGTAAAGCTCGGCCATCTGGTTGTGATCCAGCGAGGCCACGATCAGGCTGCGCCCGTCACGCATCAAAAGCGATTGGGTCTCAAGCCGTTGTAAAGCTTCACGGATCGGGGTGCGCGACACGCCGAAGCGCTCGGCCAACTCGCTTTCTACCAGCCGGTCACCGGGGCGATAGGTGCCGATGTCGATGGCCTCTAGTATCATCGAATAGGCGTCGGTCGGGCCGGTTTTGGCGTCAGGCATTGGGTACAAGTCCTTGAAAGTTGCGCCACCTTACTCACCGCGACCATATGCGCAACCCGGGAGGGCTTGCGCGGCTGCCCGCCTCGGCCTACCTCTGCGCCATGCCGCGCGATGCTTTCTCTCATGTCACCACCTGGGTCTTCGACCTTGATCAGACGCTCTACCCCCCCGAGGCGCGGCTTTTCGATCTGATCGAAGCGCGTATGGTCGATTGGGTCATGCGCGCCATCAAGGTCGACCGGGCCGAGGCCAACCACCTGCGCCAGCACTATTGGCAGACCTATGGCACCACGCTGGCAGGGCTGATGCGCGAACATGGCGTCGATCCCGGCCCCTACCTCACGGATGTGCATGACATCCCGATGGACCGGCTGACCCCCGACCCGCTGCTGGCCCAAGCGATCCGCGTTCTGCCGGGGCGGCGCATCGTCTATACCAATGGCTGCGCGCCTTATGCCGAACGGGTGCTTGAGGCACGCGGGCTTTCGGGGCTATTCGATGCGGTCTACGGCGTCGAACACGCTGATTTCCTGCCAAAACCCGAAGCCGCAGCCTATGACAAGGTCTTTGCCATCGACGGTTTCCAAACCGCAGCCGCCGCGATGTTTGAGGATGATCCACGCAACCTTGCGGCCCCGCACGCCTTGGGGATGCGCACGGTGCATGTGGCGCCCACACGTGGCGAAGGCGATCACATCCACTACCATACGCAAGACCTTTGCGAATTCCTGACACGGGTGGCGGGCTGATGACCTTTGATTGCGACATCTTGATTTCCGGCGGCGGCATCGCCGGCCTGACCGCCGCGGCGGCCTTCGGTACGGCGGGCTTTGACGTGATCTGCGTCGATCCCACACCACCCGTCACCGATGGCTCCGCCCAAGGGGCCGACATGCGCTCCACCGCGCTGCTGCAACCAGCCCGTCTGCTCTTGGAAGACGCCGGACTATGGGACCGCCTCGCCCCCCATGCCGCCCCTCTGCAGATCATGAGAATCCTCGATGCGGGGGGCGATGACCCGAGCCCCCGCGTCACCCGCGAGTTCGACGCCGCCGATATCTCAGACATGCCCTTCGGCTGGAACTTCCCAAATTGGCTGCTGCGCCGTGAACTGCTCACCCGCCTAAACGAGCTGCCCAATGTCGATTTTCGCCCCGGCACCGGCACCACCACGCTCTTCACCCGCAGCTCCGAGGCCCGTGTCGGTCTCAGCGATGGCAGCCGCATCAAAACGCGACTGGTGATCGCCGCCGATGGGCGAAACAGCCCAATGCGCGATGCCGCCGGGATTGAGGTCACCACCCGCCGCTATGGCCAAAAGGCCCTGGCCTTTTGCGTGACGCACCCCATCCCGCATGAGAATGTTTCGACCGAAGTGCACCGCTCCGGCGGCCCCTTCACCCTCGTCCCGCTGCCTGACCGCGATGGCATGCCCTGCTCTGCCGTGGTGTGGATGGACGACGGTCCCGCGACCCAAGCCCGCGCCACGCTGGATACCGCCGCATTTGAGGCCGAGGCAACGGCACGCTCAGCCAACCTCTTCGGGCCGCTGACCCTCACCAGCCACCGCGCGCTTTGGCCGATCATCAGCCAAGAGGCCAAGCGCCTCTCCGCCGAACGGGTGGCATTGGTGGCTGAGGCCGCCCATGTGCTGCCCCCCATCGGCGCGCAGGGGCTGAACATGTCGCTAACCGATCTGGCGACGTTGTTGGATCTGGCCCGCAAATCGCCCGAATCGCTCGGCGATGCCGAGATGCTAGAAGCCTACCACAAGGCCCGCCACGCAGACATCAGCCTGCGCGTCCGGGGCATTGACCTGCTGAACCGGGCCAGCCAAGCCAGCAGCCCACTGGCCCGCGATGCGCGGGCGGCAGCGCTTAATGCGCTCTACGCCCTGCCCCAAGTGCGCAAGATGCTGATGCAAATGGGGCTGGGCCTGCGCCGCTAACGCGCGGCGCAGCCTGTTTTACAAAACCTCGTCGAGCACAGCCGTCAACCGTGCCACGGTGGCGTCAACGTCATAAAGCTTATCCAGCCCGAATAGCCCAAGACGGAAGGTGCGGAAATCATCCGGCTCTCCCACCTGCAACGGCACGCCCGCTGCAATCTGCATGCCATGAGCGGCAAAGGCCTTGCCGTTTTGCACATCCGGATCGGCGGTGTAGCCGACCACCACGCCCGGCGCGGCAAACCCGTCAGCAGAAACCGAAATCACCCCCCGTGCGGCCAGCGCCTGCCGCACCGCTTCCCCCAAACGCCACTGCGCTTCTTTCAACCGGTCGAACCCATAATCGCGGGTCTCTTTCACTGTATCACGGAACAGCCGCAGCGCATCCGTCGGCATGGTCGCATGATAGGCATGCCCCCCCGCCTCATAGGCTTTCATGATGTCGCGCCACTTGCGCAGATCGATGGCGAAACTGTCCGACGTGGTCTCATTCAACCGCGCCTCTGCCCGCGCGGACATCATCACCAGCCCAGCGGAAGGCGAGGCGCTCCACCCTTTCTGCGGGGCCGAGATCAGCACATCGACCCCAAGCGCCTTCATATCCACCCAGACACAGCCCGAGGCGATGCAATCAAGTACCATCAGCGCGCCGACTTCATGCGCCGCCGCAGCCAGTTCTTTGATGTAGTCATCCGGCAGGATCATGCCCGAGCTGGTCTCCACATGCGGGGCAAACACGACCTGCGGNTTCNNNTCGCGNATNGCNGCAGTGACCTCTTCAATCGGCGCGGGCGCAAAGGGCGCGGGGCTGGTGTTGCCCTGCATCCGGGCCTTCATCACCTCGGCACTCTTGGTCAGATCGGCGCTCTCAATGAGCTGGCTCCAACGGTAGGAAAACCACCCGTTACGCACCACCAACACGTCTTGACCCCGCGCGAATTGCCGGGCCACGGCCTCCATCGCATAGGTACCGCCGCCGGGCACCAGAGCCACAGCGTCGGCGTTGTACACTTCGCCCAGCCAGCCCGAGAGGTCGCGCATGACCTGCTGAAACTCTGCTGACATGTGGTTGAGCGAACGGTCGGTAAAGACCACGCTGAATTCATCAAGCCCTGTTGGGTCTACCGTGTCGAGCAATGCCATCGTTCTTCCTCCATCTTTCGATCAAAGGCATATGGCCCGCCGCCGCAAAAGGCAATTCACGGCTAAAGCGGCCCTGGCAAACGCTCCTCGCTCAAAAGCACATTGGCCTCCACCTCTCCCGCGCCGGGCAGGGTCATGACCCGCCGCCTCAGCACACGCTCGAAGTCAGGCAGGTCCCGCGCCACGACCCGCAGACGGTAGTCGAAAAGTCCCAAGACATGCTCCACCGTCTGCACCTCGGGAATGGCCGAAACCGCCCGCTCGAAATCCTCCAAACTCACCCGGCCCCGCGTGGCCAGTTTGATGCCCAGAAAAACGGTCACGCCAAATCCCAAAGCCTCGGCATTCAACCGCAACCGCCGACCCGAAATCGCGCCGCCCTCTTCCAAGCGCCTGATGCGCCGCCATGTCGCAGGCTGCGACAGACCCAACCGCCGCCCCAATGCACTAGCACTCTGCGTGGCATCCCGTGCCAATGCGCGCAGCAGCGACCGGTCAATCTCATCAAGCTCAATCACAACGGCAGCCCCTCTTGCGTCTTAATCCGCGCCACGTGCATCAGCGCCTCAATCTCGGCGATATGCGGCAGGGTCAGGATACGGCTACGGTAGATTTGCTGATAATGTGCCATGTCCAGCGCAATAATCGACAGCCGCAGATCGACCCGGCCCAAAAACGTCTGAAGCTCGATCACCTCAGGCACCTGCCGCGCCTCTGCCAGAAAGATGTCGAAGGCATTGGCCTGCGTCTTGTCCAGTGTCACCCGCAAGGACACTTCCAACGCATAGCCCAGTGCGGCCCAATCGATCACCACACCGCTGCCCTGCACGATCCCCTGATCCTGCAGACGCGCAATCCGCCGCGCGGCCTTGCCAGAGGTGATATTGCAGCGCTCCGCCAACTCGCCGGGGCTGAGACTCGGCTCCGCTTGCCAATAGCGCAGAATACGGCGATCCAGATCATCAAGCATGAATTTTCCGTTTTCCAGTGAAGCCACGAATAACTATCTTCATTCTTTCACAAATACCTCTGCGATGACAATGGCCACTAGACACAACATCGCTATGGTGAACCGCAGATAGAGATCAACCAAAGGACAAGATCATGCGCGTTTACTACGACCGCGATTGCGACGTGAACCTCATCAAGGACAAAAAAGTAGCCATCCTCGGCTACGGTTCCCAAGGCCACGCCCACGCCCTGAACCTGCGCGATTCCGGTGCCAAGAACCTCGTCGTCGCCCTGCGCGAAGGCTCTGCCTCCGCCGCCAAGGCCGAAGGCGAAGGCCTCAAGGTCATGGGCATCGCCGAAGCGGCTGCTTGGGCCGACCTGATCATGTTCACAATGCCCGATGAACTGCAGGCCGAGACCTATAAGAAATACGTGCATGACAACATCCGCGAAGGTGCCGCCATCGCATTCGCCCATGGTCTGAACGTCCACTTCGGCCTGATCGAGCCGAAAGAAGGCGTCGACGTGATCATGATGGCGCCCAAAGGCCCCGGCCATACCGTGCGCGGCGAATACACCAAGGGCGGCGGCGTGCCCTGCCTTGTGGCCGTCGACAAAGACGCATCCGGCAAGGCGCTGGAAATCGGTCTGTCCTATTGCTCTGCCATCGGTGGCGGCCGTTCGGGCATCATTGAGACCAACTTCCGTGAAGAATGCGAAACCGACCTCTTTGGCGAACAGGCCGTGCTCTGCGGTGGCTTGGTCGAACTGATCCGCATGGGCTTTGAGACGCTGGTCGAAGCGGGCTATGCTCCCGAGATGGCCTATTTCGAATGCCTGCACGAAGTGAAGCTGATCGTCGACCTGATCTATGAAGGCGGCATCGCCAACATGAACTACTCGATCTCGAACACCGCGGAATATGGCGAGTATGTCTCCGGCCCGCGCATCCTGCCTTACGACGAGACCAAGAAGCGCATGAAAGACGTGCTGACGGACATCCAGAACGGCAAATTCGTGCGTGACTTCATGCAGGAAAACGCAGTCGGCCAGCCTTCGTTCAAAGCCACACGTCGCATCAACGACGAGCACCGCATCGAACAGGTCGGCGCGAAACTGCGTGAGATGATGCCGTGGATTTCCGCAGGCAAGATGGTGGACAAGGCCAAGAACTGAGCCATCTCCACCTACAAACAAGACGACATCGACCCCGGCCTTGCGCCGGGGTTTTTGCCTTCACGCCGGAGCCCCGATGAACACCACGCCTCAGATCACCCGCACCAGCTGGCTGCTGATCGCCATTCTGGGCTTTGTCTGGGGCGGCACCTTTCTGGCCATCGAAATTGCGCTTACGGGCATTACGCCCTTTTGGCTTGCCGCCTCTCGGATCGGGTTTGCCTCGGTGGTGATGCTGGCGCTATGGGCCGGGCGCGGTTTCGCGCTATTCGCCGACCGCCCAACGCGGGGCGTGATCGCGACACTGACCACCATCGGCATTATCAGTTCGGCCCTGCCGTTTTCACTGCTGGCATGGGGGCAGCAATATGTGACCTCTGGCTTTGCCGGGGTGACCATGGCCTCGGTCGCGCTGATCGTCCTGCCCTTGGCGCATTTCCTACTGCCGGGAGAGCGTATGACCCCGCGCAAGGTTGGCGGTTTTGTCATTGGCTTTATCGGCGTAGTGGTATTGATCGGCGGGCAGGCATTTGAAAGCACGGGTGCCGCGATGGAGACTGCGGGCCGTATCGCCTGCGTCGGCGCGGCATCGTGCTATGCCATCAGCTCGATCCTCATGCGCCGCTTGCCGTCGGTAGACCCGATCGGCCTGGCCACGATCCTTATGCTGATCGGTGCAGGCATCATGTTGCCTGCCGCTTTTCTCAGCGAAGGCCCGCCGCCCCTGCCCGGCCCCAAGATCGTGGCCGTCTTGGCCTTTCTCGGGCTGATTCCCACCGCAGGCGCGGCCTTTTTGCGGGTCTATGTGGTGCGCACCGCCGGGCCGGTCTTTATGTCCTTGGTCAATTACCAAGTGCCGGTCTGGTCGGTCCTCTTGGGGGCGCTGGTCTTGTCAGAGCCGCTGCCGATGTCGCTGCTCTATGCGATGGCGCTGATCCTTGCGGGGGTCGGGCTCAGTCAATACGGCGCGCTGAAACGGCTGTTCCAGCGCGGATAGGACAGCCTAGCCGCCCACCGCCGCATTCACCGCGTCAACCACGCTGTCCACGGCACGTTCCATCAGTGCCGCGTCTTCATGTTCGGCCATGACACGGACCAGCGGCTCGGTGCCCGATTTGCGGATCAACAACCGCCCGCCCTGCGCCAGATCGGCCTCGGCCTGCGCGATGGCGGCTTTGACCTGCGCCTCTTCCAACGGGGTTTGCCCGGCGGAGAACCGGACGTTTTTCAGCAGTTGCGGCACCGGGTCGAATTGGTACAGCAGCTCCGAGGCAGGTTTGCCCGAGCGGACCATCTCAGCCAGAAACTGCATCCCGGCCATAAGTCCGTCGCCCGTGGTCGCGTGGTCGGTCATCACGATATGACCCGACTGCTCCCCGCCGAGGTTGAACCCCCCTTCGCGCATCCGTTCCACCACATAGCGGTCGCCCACGCTCGTGCGCTCCAACCGCAGACCGCGGTCGTCGAGGAAACGCTCCAGCCCAAGGTTGCTCATCACCGTGGCCACAAGCGCCTTCCCTGCAAGCCGCTCTTCCTCGGCCCAACGGGCGGCCATCAGCGCCATGAACTGGTCGCCGTCCCCGATACGGCCATTCTGATCGATCAAGATCACCCGGTCTGCATCGCCATCAAGGCAGATGCCCACATCGGCGCCATTCGCCACCACGGCCTCTGCCGCGGATTGTGGCTGGGTCGAACCGCAGCCATCGTTGATGTTGAACCCATTGGGGGCCACGCCCACGGGGATCACGGTCGCACCCAATTCCCACAGCGCCATGGGCGCCACGTGGTAGGCCGCGCCATGGGCGCAGTCGATCACAACTTTCAGCCCATCAAGACGCATCTGCCGCGGGAAAGAGGATTTGACCCGTTCGATATAGCGATAGCGGCTGTCGTCGATCCGCTTGGCCCGGCCNATCTGNTCCGGCTCCGANGGCGCGACCCCTTCCGCGACCAGCGCTTCGATTTCCTGTTCGACCTGATCGGAGAGTTTGAAGCCATCCGGCCCAAAGAATTTGATGCCATTGTCGCTGGCCGGATTGTGACTGGCCGAGATCATGACTCCTAGATCAGCCCGCATCGACCGCGTCAGCAGGCCTACCGCAGGCGTCGGCACCGGCCCGAGCAACAGGACGTTCATTCCCGTGCTGGTGAGGCCCGCCGTCAGCGCGTTTTCGAACATATAGCCCGACAGCCGCGTGTCCTTGCCGATGACCACACGGTGCACGGTGTCTTTCTCACGCCGGAAATAGCGCCCCACGGCGGCACCGATGCGCAGCGCCATTTCGGCGGTCATGGGGTGAATATTGGCGGTGCCGCGCACGCCATCAGTACCAAAAAGTTTTGTCATAGCTGTTTTCCTGTCAGTGCCGCGCGGTAAAGTGAAATAGATTGGATGGTCTGCGCCACGTCGTGGACGCGCAAGACTTGGACACCGTGGCTCAGCGCCGCCAGCGCGACCGCGATGGACCCCGGTGCGCGATCTTCCCCAGCCGCGCCGCCGCCTATGGTGCCGATGAAGCGTTTGCGCGATGCGCCCAGCAAGATCGGCACGCCGAGGCTGTGGAACAGGCTGAGATTTGCAAGCAGCGTGAGGTTGTGCTCAAGCGTCTTGCCAAAGCCGATGCCCGGATCGGCGATGATGTTGTGCCGCGCGATGCCCTCGGCCTCCAACGCGGTGATCCGCCCCGCCAGATAGTCATAGACGTCGAGCAGGACGTTTTCATACTGCGGGTCACGTTGCATCGTGGCCGGGTCGCCTTGGGCATGCATCACGCAGACCGGCAGGTTCCGCGCCGCGCAAAAGGGCGCGAGCGCCGGGTCAAAGGTCAGCCCGGCCACGTCATTGACCAAATCCGCCCCCGCCGCGACCGCGGCTTCGGCCACGGCGGCCTTGCGGGTGTCGATGCTGATCGCTCCGGGTCCAGCAGCGCGCAGCCCTTCGATTACGGGCCGAACGCGCGCGATCTCTTCGTCCTCGGGCACCGTTTCGGCCCCCGGACGGGTCGATTCGCCGCCGATATCGAGCATGTCGACCCCCGCCGCCCGCATCGCCGCCCCCGCAGCGACCGCGATCTGCGGATCGGCATGACGACCGCCATCTGAGAAACTGTCCGGCGTGGCATTGAGAATCCCCATCACGCGGGGGCGGTCGAAAGTCAGCCCTGCGATGGCCGGGCGTGGCGCGGTCAACGCCGCCCGCGCCGTAGCGGGGAGCGCGTCTGCCGTGATCACATGCGGCGCCTGCCCCCGCGACAACACCTCAACATGGGTAAACCAGCCCCAGCCGCCCGCGAGCGTCAGCGCGCCTTCGGGCCGCGCGGGACCGGCCTGAACCAGGGGACGGTGGTAAGAGGTCATCAGGCAATCTCCGCAGTGTCGACATCAAGCACCCGCACCGGAAGTGCCGCGCCCTCGGGCCGGTCGGCGCCGATCAACACCAACTCGCTGGCGGCAGAGGTCTCTGCGAACCACGCGGCCAAGGCCGGTGCCGCGCTTGGCGGGGCGGCGGGGCCGTCCACCGCATCGAGCACGATACGCGCGGGCGCCCAAATGCTGATCTGGCCGTTCTTCATGGCCCAGTCCAACTCTGTCCGGCTGCCCACCACCGCGCAGCGGGGATCGCGCGCCCAGAGCACCCAAGCGTTCTGTTCGATCGCCAAAAGGTCGATGTGGCGTTGTGCTTTTTCATCTCCGGCCCGTGGGGCCGCGATGTCAGCGGGGCCAACGCAAAGGATCACGGGCTGGGCGGAGGCTTCCAATTGGTCGAGCCATCCGGTCAAACGGTCAGAGGCAATGGCGGCATTTGACAGGTAGACCACGCGCGGCTGCGGTGCCTCTTGGGCGGCGTCCTGCGCTATGGCAGCGCCCTCCCGCGCCCGCACGATCTCAACCCCAAGCGCACCGGGGCCACGGTCAAGCTTTTCGATCCGCACGAAAACCCGCATCGCCTGCGGTTCGATCAAGATACGGTCCGCCACCCGTTCGGCCAGCGTTTCCAAGAGGTTGAGCCGCTCGGCGGCAAGCTCGGCGGCGATGGCCTCGGTCACGCGGTCATAGGACAGGATGCGGTCCACATCGTCATCCACCACGCCCGTCAGGGGCGCCACCTCGACCACCACGTTGAAACAGACCCGTTGCGTGACATCCCGCTCGGCCTGAAAGGCGCCGATCTCTACCTCAACGATATGATCGCGCAGGGAAATACGGTCGCGCGGCTCAGGGCCGGCCATCGTCTCTGCCCGCTCAGAAGGGTGGGCAAAGGCAAGTCGAATTTCGTCGTCGGACATCGGCAGCGCCTATCGGATCAGGGTATCGGGCCCCGTCGGGGGCGCTTCGATGCACATTTAGCAGGCCCACCGACGGCAGGCCAGCACCCGAAGGCACATCCGAACCCGAACTCTTAGTTCGAGGCGGTTTTCCACGTGTGGCGGTAAAAGAGATGCTGACCGATCCGCGCGGTCTTGGTATAGACCCGTGCCCAGTTGGGGTTCACGGCGGTCGTGTGGTAGTGGGTCGCGCCATCCGTCAGCTTGGGCGCGGAGCCGTCGATGATCGCACGCGCCACTTTGGAGACACGGGCAAAGGCGCGCGGCTCATTGATGACTTCTTTGTAGCCGTCGCAGGTATAGGTAAACTGGCACTGATACTTGCGCCCCGTCCCCTGATTGATCACGCCGCAAAGCGTGCCGGGAAAGCGGGCCGATTTCACACGGTTCATGATCACTTCGGCCACGGCAAACTGGCCTTTGACCGTCTCACCGCGGGCCTCGAAATAAAGCGCTTCGGCAAGGCACTGCAACTCGGCGTTGCCTTCAGCTTTGGGCTGGCTGTCGACCCAAGCGGTCGAGAATTTCACATCTGTCTCGCTGGCCGACACGGGCTGCGCGACCATCTCCTGAAGCCGCGCCGCACCGGCGGATTTCAGACCTTGAATTTCAATCTGCGCAAGATCGCTCGCGCTTTCGGAGCTTGCTTGAACAGCAAGCGGGCTGCTGCACAGAGCCATGGAAAGAGCAAAAGAGATCGACCGGATAAAACGCATCATGCGCCTCGCATCATTGTTAGGGCTGCGGGGCGGATAGCCAAAAGGTTCCGGGCGGTAAACCCAACCGGGCATTATGTGCAGAAACTTGCCGAATTATGGTATAAGTTGGGCTGGAGCCCGCTGCCCCTACCCGATCTTGTGCGCAATGGCGAGCTGGGCCGCAGCCAAACGTGCAACCGGTACGCGAAACGGCGAACAAGAAACATAGTCAAAGCCCGATTCGCGGCAAAAAGCGATGGATTCGGGGTTCCCGCCATGCTCCCCACAGATTGAAAGGGTGATTCCGGGCTGGGCTTTACGCCCCCTTTCCGCCCCAAGTTGCAGCAATTCGCCGACCCCATCGGTGTCGAGCACATGGAAGGGATCCTCCGGGTAGACCCCTTGTTGGACGTAATTCGACATGAAGCGCCCCGCGTCGTCGCGCGAGAGGCCATAGGTCATCTGCGTCAGATCGTTGGTCCCGAAACTGAGAAAGGCACAATGCGGCGCGATTTCCTCGGCACGCAAACAGGCGCGCGGGGTCTCTACCATCACGCCGAGACGGTAGGTGAAGCTCGCATCACGCTCACTGCGCACGGCGGCGGCCACGGCGTCGACGCTCGCTTTGACCAATTCCACCTCGCGCCGGGCGCTGACCAGTGGGATCATGATCTCAGGCACTACCGGCTCGCCATCGCGGCTGGCTTCGATTGTGGCCTCAAAGATCGCGCGGGCCTGCATTTCGTAGATTTCCGGCACCGTCACCCCGAGCCGCACGCCGCGCAGGCCCAGCATCGGGTTGTATTCCGTCATCGCCGCCACGCGCCGCGTCACGTCAGACATCTGAAGGCCAAGCGCCTCGGCCANTTCGCGCTGCCCGGCTTTGTCTGAGGGCAAGAATTCATGCAGCGGCGGATCAAACAAGCGGATGCACACTGGCTGCCCCTGCATGATGCGGAACAACTGGGTAAAATCCTNGCGCTGCATGGGCAGCAGNCGTTCCAGCACGGCGCGGCGGTCTTCGCCGCTTTCGGCAAAGATCATTTCGCGCATCACGGTCAGGCGACCGGGCTCGAAAAACATATGTTCGGTGCGGCAGAGCCCGATGCCATGGGCGTTGAAATTGCGCGCGGTCTGCGCATCGGCGGGGGTGTCGGCATTGGCGCGAATGCCGATGTCGGCCACATCCTCGGCCCAGCCCATCAGCCGGGTGAAGGTATCATCCAGCGCGGCCTCTTGCATCTTGGCCGCCCCGGCCAAGACCTGCCCGGTTGAGCCATCAACGGTGACTTGATCCCCTTCGACAAAAACCCGCCCATCGGGGGCGATGATCTGCCGCTGGGTCACGATAAAGCGCATGTTCGATGCGCCAACGACGCAGGGCAGCCCCATGCCGCGCCCGATCACCGCCGCATGGCTGGTGATGCCGCCGCGTTCGGTTAACACAGCAGCAGCGGCATGCATGCCGCGAATATCTTCGGGCGAGGTTTCGCGCCGGACAAGGATACAAGGCTCCCCCCGCGCGGCACTGGCCTGCGCGTCGCTGGCCGAAAAGACAATCCGCCCAGTGGCCGCTCCGGGGCTGGCGGCGATGCCGCGCCCGATCACGTCACGTTTGGCGCTTGGGTCAACCTGACGGTGAAGCAGTTCCGACAGCGTGCGCGGCTGCACCCGCATGAGCGCTTCCTCGCGGCTGATGATCCCTTCGTCAGCCAGCGCCACGGCGATCCGCACCGCCGCACGGGAGGACCGTGCGACCTTCACACCATCCAGAATATGCAGCTTGCCTTGATCGATCACGAACTCGACCTGCATCTCGGCCCGGAGCCGTTTGCGCATCAGCGCCGCGTGGTCTTTCAACTCGGCAAAGGCATCGGGCACCAACTCTTCCAACGACGGCCCACGCGGATCGCGGGTGAGATACATCGCCGCCGCATCGCCTTCGAGCGCATCACGGCCTTGGCTTTGGCTGAGGTAACGCCCGGTGATTTGCGGCAGGCCAGTATCGCTATCGACCAGTTGCAACACGCCCGAACCGCACTGCCCCTGCCCCACGCCAAAGGCCATTTCCTGCACGATCAACCCCAACCCCGCATCCGCAGGTGCCCCCTTGGCTTGCCGGAGCAACCGCGCCGAAGTGCCGTTCCACGCCCGCGCCATTGACCGCAACACCGCAGCCAATTGCGTTGCCGGGTCTTGGGGAAAACGCTCTTCGGTCTCGGCCTCATAGGCGCGTAGTGATTCCATCAGCGCCGCACGGCCATCGCCGTTCACATCGTCGAACATATCGGGGTCAAGGCGGGCAACATTGACCGCATAGGACTGCACGAACCGCGAATAAAGCGCCGCTGCCGGGGCTTCGCCGATGGTGCCCGCGTAGCTTTCAAAGAGCGCATCGTTGATCCCGATGTTCAACACCGCCCCCGGCCCGCCCCAATCAGGGTCTTGGCTGGAGGGCCGTACACAAAGCAGCGCGCCTTTGGGAAATTGATCGACCACCGCTTGGATATCAGGCAACTGCCCGCGCGCGATCTGTTGCACAGCGTTAAAGGAAACCGCCACGGTAGAGGGCACGGGCAACTCAAGCCGCACAAGGCGCTGCAAGCATTTCGCCCGCCCGCCGTGGGTGTCATTGGCAATTGGCGCGGTGGGGGTCACCAGCGTGGTATGGGGATCGTTCTGCACTGCGGCACCTTAATCGTTCCGGTGCAGCATAGGGGTTGAGGCAGAAGGGGCAAGGGATCTTGCCCCCTCAGCGGTCATCCATCCAGTTTGGTCAAGTCCGCCACGGCGCTACAGATCGTGCGAATGCGGCTCAGCAGATTAAGCCGGTTGCGCCGCACGGTGGGGTTGTCGGCATTGACCTGAACCGCCTCAAAAAAGGCATCGATCGGTCCGCGCAATTCGGCCATCGCTGCCATCGCGGTCGAGAAATCCTGCGCCGCCATCGCCGGGGTGATCTTGGCCTCGGCTTTGTCGAGTGCGGCGAAAAGGTCTTTCTCGGCTTCTGTCTCGGCAAACTTCGGATCGGCGCCGAAGGAGTATTCCACGCCATCGGCCTCTTCAGCTTGGCTGAGGATGTTGTTGGCGCGTTTGAATCCTTGGATCAGGTTCTCGCCATCGTCGGTTTTGAGCGTCTCCGACAGGGCGCGGGCGCGTTTGACCAAGAGGGTCAGATCGTCGCTGCCATCCATGGCGATGCAGGCGTCAATGATGTCGTGGCGGATGCCTTGATCGCGGAGGTAGACTTTGAGGCGGTCGTGGATGAAGGAGAGAAGGTTCGAACCAACATCGGCAAACCCCGGCTTTTCCACTTGGCGTTCTTTATTCAACCTATTCACACTTGATATAGTTCGCAGGACCCCTGCGTCCGTGTCGTCGGCTTCTTCCAAGACTATCAGGTTTTCCTTGCGGATCGTTCCTAAGGTACCCCCAACCGTAGGGTTGTCCTTCCACATATGGCCAATTGACTCATAGTGCCAAGAGTCCCCGTCCGCGACGGGTGCTTTAGCAAGATAGTAAACCACGCTGTTTCTGCCGCTACTTGCGCGAACGCTAAGCGCATACGAAATATCAATAATCGTCGTCAGGCTTTCGAGAATGTCATTCTCAACCAAAATCCGAATAACCCCCAAAGCCGCACGGCGCAGCGCGAAGGGATCCTTGCTCCCGGTCGGCTTCTCATCAATCGCCCAGAAGCCGGTCAGCTTGTCGACCTTCTCAGCCAGCGCCACCGCAATTGACACCGGCGCGGTCGGCACGTCATCGGACGGCCCCAGTGGCGCGTAGTGATCTTTCGCCGCGTCTGCCACAGCATCCGACAGCCCGGCCTTGCGTGCGTAATAGCTGCCCATCAAGCCCTGCAACTCGGGGAACTCATAGACCATCTCGGAGCTGAGGTCGGCCTTGGCCACCCGCGCGGCCTGCTCGGCCTCATCGGCGTCGGCGCCGACCAGCGGGGCAAGCTCACGCGAGAGGGTCGCCATGCGGTCGATCAACTCGGCCTGGGTGCCGAGCTTGTTGTGGAAGGTGACGTTTTCCAGCGCTTTGACCCAAGTCTCCATCCCCGCGCCCGAGGTCACGGTGCGCAGGTCATTGTCCCAAAAGAATTTCGCATCCGACAGCCGTGCGCCGAGCACTTTTTCGTTGCCCGCAAGGATCGTCGCGCCATCGTCGGCGGTGGTGCGGTTGGCGACGGTGACGAAACGCTCGATCTGACCCGACTTCGGATTGCGGACGGAAAAGAACTTTTGGTGTTCTTTCATCGAGGTTTGCAGCACTTCGGGCGGCAGGCCGAGGAAATCCGCGCCGATGCGGCCCATCAGCACGACGGGATACTCCACAAGGCCCGCAACTTCGGCCAGAAGCCCTGCGTCTTCAACCACTTCCAACCCGGCCGCAAAAGCCATGTTGGTGGCGTCATGCCAAATCGTGTCGGCCCGCGCGGCGGGGTCGAGCACGACAAAGGCGCGCGAGAGTTTGTCTTGATAATCCTCGAACCCCGAGACTTCGATCTCAGCCGGTGCAAGGAAACGGTGCCCGCGCGTGGTATTGCCAGCAGCGATACCGTCGATGGTCAGCGGCACCACCTCGGCCCCCGCCTCATCGCTTATGACGCAAAGGATCGAATGCAGCGGGCGGACCCATTTGAGGCTCCCCGTGCCCCACCGCATCGACTTGGGCCACGGGAAATTGCGGATGGTCTGTTCCAGCACCTCGGCCACGATCTCAGCCGCAGGGCGGCCTGGCTTTTCGATCTTAGCAAAGAAAACTTTGCCTTTGGGCGTGTCGCGTTCTTCCAATTGATCACGGGTCAACCCAGCACCGCGCAAAAACCCTTCGATGGCTTTCTCAGGCGCGTCGGCTTTCGGGCCTTTGCGCTCTTCCACCTGTCGCGGGCTGGCGGCAAGCATATCGCCAAGCGCCAGCGTCAGACGGCGCGGGGTGGTGAAAACGGCGGCGGAGCCATAGGTCAGACCGGCTTCGACCAGACCGTTGGTCACCAGCTTTTGCAGGTCTTCTCCCGCGCGTTTCTGCATCCGCGCAGGGATTTCTTCGGAGAAAAGTTCAATCAGCAGATCTGGCACGGGCGGCCCCCAATTCTTGCCGCGATGGCGGCGTCTCATCGGGGGCTTGGATAACGAGTGCTAAGCGGAGGGTCTAGCCCCCCGCCCTGCGTTTAATCCAACAAGGTGCGGATATCGGGGTCAGAGAATTTCGGCACCACCCGATAGCCCGCTTCGACGAAGTTATAGACCGCAAAGCCAATCAGCCCCAGCCCGGCTCCGCCCAATAGGAAACGCCCAAAGGCCATGCCGCGCAGGCTTTGCAGCGCCTCGCCCAGACCGCCGGCCTGTGCGGGGTTCGCGGTCAGCGCCGCATAGCCCAGTGAAAAGGCAACCAACCCTAAGATACCGCCATAGATAATCAGGCCAACCTTCACGATGGGGTCGATGCTTTCGGTGAACTGGGTGCGCGCCAGATGGCCCTTATATTTCCCGCTCCAACCTTTGTAGGCATAGTAGATGCCTGCGCCCAATAGGATCAGCGCGCCAGCGGCCACGATATAGCGCCCGGCGGGCATCGCCATCAGCTTTTGCGTCCAGTCCTGCGCGGAACTGCCGCCGGAATTCTTGCCGCTCATTGCCAAAGCCAACACGGAAACGCCGATACCGCCGTGGATCAGCCCGGTCGTGACTTGCCCCAACCGCGCGATCAGCCCCTTGGCGTCGGTCCCGTGATCTTCGACATCCTTCACGCCCGCAGCCACGCGCCAGACCAGATAGGCAAGTAGCCCGATGCCGATCGCGATGAGTGCCGGAATACCGTATGGCTCATCCCGCAGCGCCGCGAGGGCGTCTTTCGTGCCCGAGGCTTGGGTGCTTTTGACGGCGGCCAATAGGGCCAGCCCCCCGATGATCGTGTAGATAACCCCGCGCGCGCCGTAGCCCGCGCGCATCACCCATTTCAGCCCCTCATGTGTTTTTTCCGACATTTTCGCCCCCGTTCTATGTGGGGACAAGCGTTCGGCAGCGCCAAAAGGTTCCGCGCAAACAGGCGGCGCCTGCGTTTAAGATCAGTCGGCGGGACGCTCGGGGCAAGCCTCTCCTACCACGGTGCCGTCATAGGACTTCTCGCCGCAGTCGTTCAGCTCATGCCAGATGTAGCCACGCCCGTCATCGGTCAGCGCCACGATCCGGTCGACGCCGTAGTGCACGTTCTTGCCGCCAAGGAAGGTCAGCGCGGTGCCGGCCTCAATCTCGGCCCCGATGGCGGGGGCGTCGAAACAATCGAACCAGCCCGGCGCGTTGCGCGGATCGGTGGGGTCGGTCATCTCATAAGTCTCGGTCGCCATGGCGAGGCTGATGTCATGCTCAAAGCAGGCACGGAACCGGATCGGAGAGCTGTCGGCGTCGATGGCCTGAAGGTTCTCTGCCGCGATCTCTTCCGGCTCTTGCGAGGTCAGCGATACCAGTTCGACCTTGGCCTCAGGCACCTCGTGATAAAATCCATAGATCTGCAAATAATAGAGTGCAGCCCCGGCGATCAGTGCGGATACAAGGATCACGATACCGACAATCTTGCCGCTCATGCCGCGCTATCCGCCTCAGGCGTCCAGCCGCCCGCGCGGGTCTGCACGAAGGCATCGGCACATTGTTTTGCCAAGGCCCGCACGCGCCCGATATAGGCCTGCCGCTCAGTGACCGAGATCACGCCGCGCGCGTCGAGTAGGTTGAAGATGTGGCTCGCTTTGATGCATTGGTCATAGGCCGGATGCGCCATGACGATGCGTTTCCCGGTTTTGGGATCTTCGGCGGGCTGTCCGAGGATAAACTGACAATGCGCCTCAGCCTCGTTGAACTGATCCAACAGCACCTCGGTATTGGCGGTGTCAAAGTTCCAGCGCGCGAATTCTTCTTCGGTCTGTTTGAACACATCGCCATAGGTCAGCGGAATTGGTGCCTCGGGGCTGTTAAAGGGCATGTCCATTACGTGATCGACACCTAGCACATACATCGCCAAACGCTCCAACCCATAGGTCAGCTCGCCCGAGACAGGGTGGCAGTCATGGCCGCCAACCTGTTGGAAGTAGGTGAACTGGGACACTTCCATTCCGTCGCACCAGACTTCCCAGCCCAGACCCCACGCGCCCAGCGTCGGGCTTTCCCAGTCGTCTTCGACAAAGCGAATGTCATGCAGCGCCATGTCGATGCCAATGGCTTCGAGCGAACCAAGGTACAGTTCTTGCAGATTGGGCGGGCTGGGTTTGATCAGCACTTGGTATTGGTAATAATGCTGCAAGCGGTTGGGGTTCTCACCATAGCGCCCGTCAGTGGGGCGGCGCGAGGGCTGAACATAGGCCGCGGCCCATGGCTGCGTGCCGAGACTACGCAGCGTGGTGGCCGGGTGAAAGGTGCCCGCGCCCACTTCCATGTCATAGGGTTGCAAGATTGCGCAGCCCTGCCGCGCCCAATAGCTCTGCAATGCAAGGATGATCTCTTGAAAAGAGCGTGGTTTCTGCGCCGCGTCAGACATTGTGATTGCCCCTTAATGATGCGCGCCTTTCCTACGTCTGCAATCCATGGGGGTCAATCGCAGCTTTGTGAGAAATTCGCCCCCTTTGCCATGGCATTTGCGCTGCTTTCCGGCGTAATCTGGCTCGGATTTGGTTTTGCGAGAGTTGAGTGACGATGAAGCGATTTCTACGTGCCCCGGTGGCGATCTTCTTGGCCCTGAGCCTGTCTTGGGCCAGCCTTGCGCGGGCGCAATCGGCGGAGGATATCGTTTGGGTTCAGATTGAGGCGCAGCCCTCGTTGGCCGAAGCCACCGACCGCGCACGCGCCTATGAGACCCTGTTGGATGACGTGAATGGCTTTTCCCTTGGCGGCGGTTGGTACGGCATCGCTGTGGGCCCCTACCGGCGCGAAGATGCGGAACTGGTGCTGCGCAGCTATGTGCGCGACGGTCTGGTGCCGCGTGACAGCTTTATCCAGCAATCCAGCCGTTTCCAGCAGCAGTTCTGGCCTGTGGGCGACAACGTTCTCGAAACCGGCGTGATCGACGCCCCCGCAGGCGTAGATGGCGGTGAGCCAGAGGAAGCCGCAGCGGGCAGCACCACCCCAGACGTCACCACAACCCCGCTCGACGCGACAACGACCGAAGGCGAGATTGAAGGCGAGACTGAGGGCGAGATTGAAGTCGCTGAGGCAGAGGCCGAAACCGCTCCGGCCCCCACCCCGCCAGAGCCGGATGAAACCCCGGCAGAGGCGCGCCGTTCGGAACGCGCCCTCTCGGCGCAAGAGCGCAAAGACCTGCAAATCGCCCTGCAATGGGCCGGTTTTTACGACGCCGCGATTGATGGTGCCTTTGGCCGGGGCACCCGCGCCTCTATGGGGGCGTGGCAAGCGGCGAACGGATATGACGAGACTGGCGTCCTGACCACCCGGCAGCGTGCCGCGCTGATCGCACAGTATAATGCCGTCCTTGATGGTTTGGGCCTGCAAATGGTGCGCGATGAGAAAGCCGGGATCGAGATTATGATGCCCACGGCTGAGGTCGAATTCGCCCGCTACGAGCCGCCCTTCGCCCATTACGACACCAGCGGCAACATCGGCGCAAGGGTGCTGTTGATCAGCCAGCCCGGCAACCAAGATACGCTCTACGGTCTCTATGACATCATGCAAACGCTTGAGATCGTCCCCTTGGATGGCCCCCGCGAACGCAAGCGCAACTCCTTTGAGTTGATCGGGGAGAACGGCAGCATCATCAGCCAGACGCAGGTCTCGCTGGAGAACGGTCAGATCAAAGGGTTCACCCTGATCTGGCCCGCCGGGGACGAAGACCGCCGCCGCCGCGTGGTGGCTGAGATGTCCAAAAGCCTGACCCGCCTGCCCGGCGTGTTGGACGCCGCCGCAGGCAACAGCGACGCGCAAGCGATTGATCTGGTCGCGGGTCTGCAAATCCGCCAGCCCAAGATCGCCCGCAGTGGCTTTTTCATCGACGGCAATGGTGCAGTTGTCACCACGAGCGAGGTTGTCGCCTCCTGCTCCCGGGTAACGCTGGACGCGGATACCGATGCCACTGTGATCGCCACCGATGACGCACGCGGGCTTGCGCTGCTCAAACCCGAAAGCCGTCTCGCCCCGCTGGCCGTGGCCGAATTCAGCAATGGCGCCCCGCGTCTGCAATCGGAAATCTCTGTCGCGGGCTACTCCTACGAAGGGGTGCTGAGTGCCGCGACCCTGACCTTTGGCGCGCTGTCGGACCTCAAGGGGCTGAACGGGGATGAAAACCTCAAACGCCTATCGGTCAACGCCCAGCCCGGTGATGCCGGGGGGCCGGTCTTTGACGAGAATGGCCATGTGGTGGGCATGTTGCTTCCCCAGACCGAGGCGGACCGCAAACTGCCCGAAGACGTGAGCTTTGCCCTTGATGGAAGTGTGATCCTTAAGGCGGCGCAAGACGCAGGCTTGGGCAGCAAACAGGCGCAGGGGGCCACAGGCCCGATCGCGCCGCGCGATCTGACGCTGCGCGCGCAAGGGATGACCGTCTTGGTAAGCTGCTGGGAGTAACGCGGGGGGCTCAGCCCCAAGCGACAAAGACAAAGGGCGGTGCCATCGGCACCGCCCTTTCGCGTTTCAAGCGCGCCAGAACTTGGCGGTGAACATGACGTAGACCGCAAGCAATTCCAGTCGCCCAATCCACATGGCGATGATCAAAATCCATTTCGCCGTGTCGTTGAGGCTGCTGAAGTTCCCCGCAGGGCCGATGATCTCTCCCAGTCCCGGGCCGATGTTTGCCAGTGCCGCCGCTGCGCCCGAGACGGAGGTGACGAAATCCAACCCCGTCAGGCTCAGCGCGACCGAGATCAGCCCCAGCGACACCACGAAGAACATGAAGAACGACATCACCGAGCTCAGCACGTCCGCCCCCACCGGGCGGCCATCATAGCGCGGGGTAAAGACGCCATGGGGCGAGCGGATCCGCCGCAACTGCGCGCGGATCGAGGCAAAGAGCAATTGATAACGGAAGATCTTGATCGAACAGGTGGTCGAGCCCGCGCAGCCGCCGATCAAGCCGATGAAAAAGAACAGCGCCACGGCGAAGCTGCCCCATTTCATATAATCCGCCGACGCATAGCCGGTGCCCGAGATGATGGAGGTGATGTTAAAGATCGCTTCCCGCAAGATCCGCTCGGACTCGTAGGTCGTGCCGCTGCGCAGGACGAAAAAGACAATCACCACCAGAAAGGTCAAGGTCATGAAAAAGCCGCGCACCTGCGGGTCGCGGTGCAGGGCTACGGGGTTGCCGTTGATAAGCTGCACGTAGCGCACGAAAGGCAAAGCCGCGAGGATCATAAAGATCGCCGCGACATATTCGGCGGGGCCAGAGAAGGTGCTGAACGAGGCATCGTAGTTGGAGAATCCCCCGGTCGACACCGTGGTCAGCGCGTGAACCGTCGCGTCGAAGGTGCTCATCCCGAGCGCAAGATAGCTCAGCATACAAGCCAGCGTCAGCCAGAGGTAGATCACCGAAATCTGAGTCGCGATCTGCCCCGCGCGGGGCAGGATTTTTCCAAAGGTGTCAAAGGATTCGGATTTGAAAATCTGCATACCACCGACCCGCAACTCGGGCAGGAACACCATGGCGACCACGACGATACCGATGCCGCCCAGCCATTGCAGAATACCGCGCCAGATCAGCAGGCCCTTGGGCAGGTCTTCCAATCCGGTCAGCACCGTGGCCCCGGTGGTCGTCAGCCCCGACATCGCCTCGAACATCGCGTCGGTGACGCTGGCATCGGTCGCGCCCAAGACGAAGGGCAAGGCCCCGAACAACGGCAGCATCAGCCAAACGCCGGTGGTGAGCATAAATGTCTGTTGGATGGTGAGCCCTTCGCGGACCCCATTGGCGCTGGCAAGGGCGATCATACCGCCGCCCAACGTGGTGATCAGCGCGCTTTCGACGAAGACCCACCATTGGCCCCGGCCCTCGGCCAGATCGACCCAGATCGGGATGATCATGGCAAGGCCAAGCACGGCCACCAAAAGGCCCACGACATATCCGACAGGTCGTATATCCAACATGGGCGCAGCGTTGGCTTGGCCGCTCGTCGCTGTCAAGCCGAGACGGGACCGGGGCGCGATTTGGCCCCGGTCCGTGTCGTCTTAGATGTAGTAGAGGTCTTTGAAAACGTGGTGAACGATGTCGTCACGCTTGATGCCCATGGCGGCCAGTTCTTCGTCGCTTTTCGCTTGCAGGCCTTGGACCTGCTCAAAACGGCGGTGGGCGGTGGAGCCCATCATGATGCCATGGCCGATCCCCGCAAAAAAGCGACGCAGACCGGCGCCGGCGCGCCGCAGCCCTTCAAAGGGAGAGACGGAGTGGGCGGGATGAGCAGTGCTCTGGTAGGTCATCTGATTGCCTTTGCAATTTCCAGTATTTCGATGACCGTTAGATAGGCAATGCTGCGCCGCAGCAGAACCGACGTTTTCGCATAGCCGCTGGTCGGGACTTGCAGGGCTGACGGGGCGACAATCGCCATATCTGCGCTAAGTCACCCGGAATGCCCCGCAAAGGGGCGCTGCGCGTGGTGCGGACAACCATCGCGCGACCACCGCGCCGCGCCGGGTCAGCCGACGTGAAAGAGCGTGTTGAAAAGCTTGGGGTCGATGCTTTGCGCCGCGAAGGTCTCACCTTGGGTCAGCACGCTGATCGCATCGTGGCTGTGCAGGCTTTCTTGATGGCTGGCGACAATGCGGAAATCCCCCACCCGGCCATCGGCCAAGAGTTGCTCGCAAAACAGCCGCGCGGCATCCTCAACAAAGATCGGATTCGCGGCGTTGAGTTCGGCGAACGCCTGTTCGTCCTCGCGCTTGACCATGACCTGCGTCTCGGTCGGCACGGCGCGGCGGCAAATCTCGATCAGGTCTTCGAACCACAGGCAATCGCCCTCGTCCTGCGTCTCAACCGAAATGCGCGCCACGGAACGCTGCGAATGCGGCGTGGCCAATTGCCCGCGCGTTTCCCGCGCGTGTTCGCTGAGTTCCAGCGAACAGGGGCAGGTGCTGGAATAGACGTAATCAAGATGCACGATCTTTTTGCGCTCTCCGTCCTGCTCAACCAGTTCCAGCGCGATGTCATAATATTGATAGCCCGTCAGCCCCGAGCGCAAACTGCCGATCTTCATTGGAAAAGAGAATCGCATCTGAATCCGCGCGTCCAAGCTTTCGAGATCGGTCTTATAATCATCCAGCGCCGCTTCGATCACCTCAAAGCTAAAGGTCGCCTCTGCATGGCGGTAAAAGCTGCGCATGATGCGGGACATGTTGATGCCCTTCTTTTCCGCATCAAGCGACACCGAACCGGTCACAGATGTTTCCAGCCGCATATCCCCGCCCTCACGGCTGCGGTAACGGATCGGTAGGCGAAAGTTCGAGATGCCGACATGCTGGATCAACTGCTGCGCCCCGCGGATCAGGCTGGAGGGGCCGTTTTGCAGATCCGGCAGGCTGGCGCGGTAGTTGGCTCCAGCAGTGAAGTCCTCGGGGTAGGCACGGCTCAGTGCCGGGTAGTCGGCGGGCGCGAGCATCCGCGCCATGGCCGGGTCAAGGGCTGCGATCTCTGCAGGGGTGGCCGTTTCGGCCCAAGCGCGCAGGGTGGCGAGCGCAGCCTCCGCCGCGCTTCGATCCGGTGTTTCGGACATCTCAGTCACGATGTTCATTGCGCGGCCCTCCGGTCTGTCGTCCTTAATGTATGATGCGCGGGGCAAAAATGCCACCGCGCCTGCGACACATCAGGTCAGGCTTACGTCGCCGCCGCCAGCGCTTGCAGCAAATCGGCCTTGAGATCGCCGGTATATTCCAGCCCCACGCTGATGCGAACCAGCCCCGGCGTGATGCCCAAAAGGTCTTTGGTTTCCTGCGGCAAACGCTGGTGCGTCGTGGTGGCCGGGTGGGTCACGATAGTCTTCGCATCGCCGAGGTTGTTGGAGATCACCCCCACCTGCAACGCATTCAGGAAAGCGAAGGCCGCCGCTTTGCCGCCCTTGAGGTCAATGGAGAGTACCGTGCCCCCTGCCCCCATCTGCTGCATCGCCAGCGCGTTTTGCGGATGCGCGGCCAAGCCGGGGTAAAGCACCCGCGCCAGTTCGGCGTGGCCCTCCAGCGCTTCTGCCAATTCCTGTGCGCTGGCCGCCTGTGCCCGCACCCGCAGGTCGATGGTTTCCAACCCCTTGAGCATGATCCACGCGGTGAAGGGGCTCATCGAGCCGCCGGTGTGTTTCATATAAGGCTCAAGCGTGCCACGGATGAAATCGCGGCTGCCCAGCACCACACCGCCAAGCGCGCGGCCCTGCCCGTCGATATGTTTGGTCGCCGAATAGACCACCACATCCGCCCCCTGCGAAATCGCGCGCGAAAAGACTGGAGTCGCAAACACGTTATCGACCACCACCAGCGCGCCCTTGGCATGGGCCAGTTTGGCGACGGCTTCGATGTCGATCACTTCAAGCGTGGGGTTGGCGACGGATTCAAAGAACACGGCGCGGGTGTCCTCGCGGATCGCGGCCTCCCATGCGCCCAGATCGCTGCCGTCGACGAAAGTGACCTCAACCCCATAGCGGCCAAGGATTTCTTCGAGCACATAGATACAAGACCCGAATAGCGCCCGGGCCGACACCACATGATCGCCCGCCTTCAGCATTGAGATCAGCGCGCCCGACACCGCCGCCATGCCGCTGGCCGTGGCGAATGCGTCTTCGGCCCCTTCCAGCGTGGCGATACGGTCTTCGAACATCGCGACCGTCGGGTTGCCGTAGCGGGCATAGATGAACTCATCCGGGCCAGTTTCCTCGAACCGGGCCTCGGCCTGTTCGGCACTGTCATAGACGAACCCTTGGGTGAGGTAGATCGCCTCGCTCACCTCGCCATATTGGCTGCGGCGGGTGCCTGCGTGGATCGCTTGGGTGCGCGCGTGACGGTCGTTGCTCATCTATCTCATCCTTCTGGCCCGACCTTGCGGGCATAAAAAAACCCCAGACGCGGCCAAGCGAAAGGGGTCTTTCATCCTGACCTTTTAGCGGCATGTTTAACGTGGCCCACAATCCGGTAACAAATCGCCACGCGGGGTGGATTACGCCGCGCGACGCTGCAGGTCAACAGTTTCGCGCGGGGCATTGGTTAAATTTGAGCGGATCAGCCTTTGTCTTTCTTCTCGCCATAGGCTTCGAACAATTTGCCCTGCGCCATGAAGAAAACGAAAATCGCCGCCGTCAGGCCGAAGGTTTTGAAGTAGACCCATGTGTCGGTCGAAAAGAACCGCCAGATCAGCTCATTCGCCAGCGCGAGGCCAAAGAAGAAGAACATCAGCCGCTTGGTCAGCAGCATCCAGCCCTCATCGCGTAGCGGCATCATCTCTTCCATGACGTATTTCAGATAGGACTGCCCGCGCAGCAGGCCAACCGCCAAAAGGCCGCCAAAGAGCACATAGATCAGCGTCGGTTTCATCTTGAAAAAGCGGTCGTCGTTCAGCCAGACCGACAGCCCGCCAAAGATCACCACCAGCACCACGGTGGCGACCTGCATCCGGCTCAGCTTGCCCGTCAGCGCCCAGAGCGCGCCGGTCGACAGCACCAGCAAAGGCACGAACATCGCGGTGACGACGATGAAGCCATCGTATTCGGTCCCGCCGAAGGTGTAGGTGTTATCCTTGAGCCACAGATAGGCAACGAGGAAGGCCAGCACCGGCCCGTATTCCAAACCTGCACGCAGCATTGGGTTGATCTCTCTTGGTTCTGACATGCCTGTTCCTTCAGCCGCCCATTTCAACAATCACCGCCCCGGCCGCGATCAGCGCCATCAGCGCAATGCGGCGCGGGCCGACGGTTTCTTTCAGCACCAGCACCCCGATCAGCGCGGCAAAGACGGTCGATGTCTCGCGCAGCACTGCCGCCTCGCCCACCTTATCAAGCCGCGTGGCCAGCATGACCGACCCAAAGCTCGCAAAAGCGATGAACCCGCCGATCACGCCGCGCAGCATCAGCGGCGCCACCTCGGGTGGGTTCTCCATCCGGTGCCAGCGCCGCCATGCAATCACCGGCATCACCAATCCGTCGATCATGAAAAACCACGCGAGAAAGGTGAACGGATCAGCCGTGGCGCGAATGCCATATGCGTCATATGTGGTGTAAAGCGCCACGAACAAGCCCGTGAGCACCGCGAGCCCCAAAGCCGCGTGCAGCGTATCGCGCGCGGCGACCAGATTGCGCAGGTTATAAACCGCTAGCCCGAAAATACCGCTGAGTAGCACAGCCACGCCGAGCCACTGCACTGCATTGAACCGCTCGCCAAAGATCAGATAGGCGCCGACCACGGCAAACAGCGGCCCCGTGCCGCGCACCACCGGGTAGACCACCGTATAAGCACCCTTGGTATAGGCCCAAGCCTGTAACAGTTTATAGATCACATGGATCACGAAGGCGCCGAGGAAGATCAGCCACATATGCGGCTCGGGCCATGGCACGACGAACAGCGCAAAGGGCGCGGCCATCACACCATAGGAGACATCAATCGCCCCGCGTGTCAGCCACGGATCATGCCGCCCCTTTTGCAACGCGCCAAAGACGGCATGTAAAAAGGCCGCCGACAGCGCCAACCAAAGCGCCGCGGTATGGCCCGCGGGCGTGCCTTCGATCGACAGGATCCACTCGGTCATCGCGGAACCACCACAGCGGCGAGAGGTTTATTCGTCAAAGCCTTTATCACCAACGGAAATTCCATGTTTGAAAGCCTGCTCGCCGATCTGACCAACAGTTTTTCCAAAGTGCCTGTCACTGTCGCTGCCGCGCGGCTGCTGATGGCCGCGTTTCTGGCGGGCGTTGTGGGGTTTGAGCGCGAGCGGCGGGACAAGCCTGCGGGGCTGCGCACACATATCATGGTGGCCATCGCGGCCTGCCTGTTCATCATCATCGGGCAAGAGCTGGGCAGTCTGGAGTTCGGAGAGGGCGACCAGATGCGCTTTGATCCGCTGCGTTTGATCGAAGCGGTCACGGCGGGCGTCGCCTTCCTTGCCGCGGGGATCATTTTCACCTCCAACGGCGAAGTGCGCAACATCACCACCGGCGCGTCGATGTGGTTGGCCGGTGCCATTGGTCTTGCTTGCGGCGCGGGGCAGATTTTGCTCGCCTGTCTTACGGCAGGGATTGTGGTCAGCGTTCTGACGGTATTGCGCTGGATTGAGCGAAAGCTCGGCACCCACGAGTAATCAGAGCCGCCGCGCAAGGCGACCAAGGCGTCGCTAGGCATCCGTACCAACCAATGCGGCGGCAAATTCATCGGGATCAAACGGGGACAGATCGTCAATCTGCTCGCCCACACCCACCGCATGGATCGGCAGACCGAAACGATCCGCCAGCGCCACCAGAACGCCCCCCTTTGCGGTGCCGTCGAGTTTGGTCATAACCAGACCGCTGACGTCGGAAATCTCTTGAAAAACTTTCACTTGGTTCAGTGCGTTCTGCCCGGTCGTCGCGTCCAGCACCAATAGGGTGTTATGCGGTGCGGTCTCGTCCTTCTTGCGGATGACGCGGACTATCTTGGCCAGTTCCTCCATTAGGTCGCCCCGGTTTTGCAAACGGCCTGCGGTGTCGATCAGCAACAGATCGGCGCCTTCTTCCTGCGCGCGGCCCATGGCGTCGAAGGCAAGGCTGGCGGGGTCGCTGCCCTGCGCTGCAGTCAGCACAGGCACGCCTGCGCGTTCACCCCAGACCTGCAATTGCTCCACCGCGGCGGCGCGGAAGGTGTCGCCTGCGGCGATCACGACCTTCTTACCCGCCGCACGGAATTGCGAGGCCAGCTTGCCGATGGTCGTCGTCTTGCCAGAGCCGTTCACGCCGACAACAAGCACCACCTGAGGCGTCTTGGAATAGATCGGCAGGGGCCGCGCCACAGGCTCCATGATGCGGCTGACTTCGCTGGCGAGCAGTTGTTTGATCTCCGCCACCGAGAGTTTCTTGCCAAAGCGCCCTTCGGCCATATTGGCGGTGACCCGTAGCGCGGTGTCAACGCCCATGTCGGCACTGATCAGCAGTTCCTCGAGCTGTTCGAGCATCTCATCGTCCAGCGCGCGGCGCACAACAGGCTGCGCTGCGCTGCGGCCCATCAAACGGCCTAGAAGGCCCGGCTTCGCAGGAGCGGCCTCTGCTTCGTCGAGCGCAGGCGCGACCGGGGTCATGGCTTGGCGCAGGTCCACGTCGGGCGGCACTTCGTCGGGGGCCGGAGCGGGGTCGGGGGCCGGAGCGGGGACTGGATCGACCGCTGGCGGCACCTGCTCGGGTTCGGGCGTGGGCTTCGGGTCTGCGGGCTCAGGTGGCACCGCTGGCGCAGGCTGAGGGGTGGGCTCGGGAATGGTGACGGGCTCGGGCGTCGGCTCGGGCGTTGGTTCTGGCATTGGAGCGGGTTCGGGGGTTTCCTCCTCCTGCTCAGCTGCCAACATCGGGCCGCTGTCGTCCTGCCCGTCGGGCATCACATCCGAGGCCGCGCCGGGCTGGTCCATCACCGCATCCACGGGGGCCGCTTCGGCCTCCGTTTCGCCGCCATCGCTGACTATCGCCTCTAGCCCCTCGTCGATCTTGGACGAGGATTTGAACAAGCGGTCCTTGAGCTTCGTGAAGAAGGCCATCGGCGTCTCCCATGCAGTTTCGTCTTGATCTATAGGCTTGCCCGCGCAGATGGAAGAGCGCCTAGGGCAGATCAAGGCAACCGAGAGGGGCCGCGGTTAGATTTCGTCAGAAAAATGCTTCATCACCAGCCGGATCGGGTTCGGCGCCGCCTGCCCCAACCCGCAGATTGAGGCATCAACCATCGCGGTCGACAACTCCTCCAGCAGCCCTTGATCCCAGCGGTCTTCTTGCATCAGCTTGACCGCCTTTTCGCAGCCCACCCGGCAGGGCGTGCATTGGCCACAGCTTTCATCCTCGAAAAACCGCAGCATATTGAGCGCGGCCGCGCGGGCGCTGTCATGTTCAGAGAGAACAACCACCGCCGCCGAGCCAATAAAGGACCCATGCGGTTGCAGCGTGTCGAAATCGAGCGGCACGTCATCCATCGAAGCCGGCAACAGGCCAGAGGACGGCCCGCCCGGCTGGTACGCCTTCAGCACATGCCCCTCGGCCATGCCGCCCGCCGCCGCGATGATATCGGTGATGGTCGACCCCGCAGGCAGTACATACATCCCCGGCTGCGCCACCCGCCCCGAGACCGAGTAGCTGCGCAGCCCCTTGCGGCCATTCTTTTCGGTCGAGTTTAGCACCTGTGGCCCTTCGCGGCAGATGCGGGCGATCCAATGCAGGGTTTCCACGTTATGCACCAATGTCGGGCGGTCAAAGACCCCCACCTGCGCCACGTAAGGCGGGCGGTGGCGCGGCAGGCCGCGCTTGCCTTCGATGCTTTCGATCATCGCGCTTTCTTCGCCGCAGATATAGGCGCCCGCCCCGCGGCGCAGATCGACATAACCGGGGGTGATGACGCCCGCATTCTCCAGCGCCGCAATCTCGCGCCGCAGGATGTCCAGCACCGCCGGGTATTCGTCGCGCATGTAGAGGAAGACTTTTTCAGCCTCGACCGCCCATGCGGCGATCAGCATGCCTTCGAGGAAAAGATGTGGGGTGCGCTCAAGATACCAGCGGTCCTTAAAGGTGCCCGGTTCGCCTTCGTCTCCATTGACTGCCAGATAGCGCGGCCCCGGATTGCCGCGCACAAAGCCCCATTTCTTGCCCGAGGGGAAGCCCGCCCCGCCCAGCCCGCGCAGACCGGCCTCCAGCAGTTGTTCTTGCACGGCTTCCCAGCCGCCATCCGCACGCAGGTTCAACAGCGCCTCGTAACCACCTGAATTCGTGTAGGTTTGGTAAGCCTCATAGTCCGGCAATTGGACATGCGTGTCCTGTGCTGCAATCGCCGCCTCAACCTTTTCCGGCGTTGCGTGGTCGATATGATTGTGGCCCAGTTCCAGCACCGGCGCGGTGTCGCAGCGCCCCATGCAGGGCGCACGCAGCACGCGGACCTCTGCGGGGTCCAGCCCCTCCTCAAGCGCCGATTTCAACGCCTGCGCCCCGGCGAGTTCACAAGACAGCGAATCGCAGACACGGATGGTCAGCGCGGGAGGCGGGGTCTCGCCCTCTTTCACCACGTCGAAATGCGCGTAGAAGCTGGCGACCTCATAGACTTCGGCCATCGACAGGCGCATCTCTTCGGCTAAGGCGCGCAGATGTGCGGCAGAGAGGTGGCCAAAGCGGTCTTGGATCAGATGCAGATATTCGATCAGCAGATCACGGCGGCGCGGGCGGTCGCCCAACAGCACGCGAACTTCCTCCCAAGCCGCGTCCTGCACCTGCCGACCCTTGGGATGATGCCGCCCCTTGCCCTTGCCGGATTTCCAGACGCCCTTTTGCGGTTCCTGCCCCGCCGCTTTACCGTGATCATCCAGCGCCATGTCGCTTCCCCCCGCCTTGCTTTCAGCAGTCGTAGCAAATCAAGGCGCAGCCCGGCGATCAAAAAGCGACAATCGCGCGGGTGTTTGCGTTGTGCGCGGGCCGTGCGGCGGGCAGAATGGGCGGATGCGCCGCAAGGCGGGTCATGAGTAAGGGAAAACACGTGCTGTGGTATGTGATCGCCAGTTTTACGCCAGCGGTGCTGATCGCCGCCGCCGCCCTCTGGGGCGGGGTCTGGCCTGTGCTGGCACTTTTGTCGATCACGGTTCATGTCGCCTTTATGGACCGATTGGGCCGCGCGCTGACCCTTTCCGACAGGTCCGGTCGGGGACTGACGCTGACATTGGCTGCGGTGCATTTCATGCTGCTGCCGCTCGGGGTCTGGGCGATTGGCGGCGCGCCGCATCTTGAGGGGCTGGACCGTGCGCTGATCTTTGCCGCCCTCGGTCTGTTTCTGGGTCAGATCAGCAATTCCAACGCACATGAGTTGATCCACGCATCCCGCCGCCTGCCCCGACGGATCGGCACGGCGGTCTATNTCTCNTTGCTGCACGGGCATCACGTCTCGGCCCATCTGCGGGTGCATCANCCCGCCGCCGCCACCCCNGCNGATCCCAANTCCGCGCCCAANGGCATGGGGTTCTGGCGGTTTCTNCTCAGCGCAAGCTGGGGGGAGTTTCGCGCCGGGTGGCAGGCCGACAACGCGCAGCGGGCGCGCAAGACGGGGGCGAAGGGGCTGCACCCCTATGCNATCTACCTCGGCGGTGCCGCAGTGGCCCTGCTCACCGCGCTGCTTTTGGGCGGCATTACCGGGCTGTTGGCCTATCTTGGCCTTGCCGCCTATGCACAGATGCAACTGCTGCTGTCGGACTATGTGCAGCATTATGGCTTGCGGCGGCAGCAACGCACCGATGGCCGGTTCGAGCCGATCGGCCCACAGCACAGTTGGAACGCCCCGAAATGGTATTCCGCGGCCATGATGCTGAACGCGCCGCGCCATTCCGACCACCACATGCGCCCCGCCCGCGCCTTTCCGGCGTTGGAAGTGACCGAAGAGATGCCGAAACTGCCCTATTCCCTGCCCATCATGGCGGTGATCGCCCTTGTGCCACCGCTCTGGCGTCGGGTGATGGACCGCCGCGTGGCGCAGTGGCGCCGCGGCTGATCCCACTGGCGCGGGGCGCGGGCTTCTGGCAGGCTGTTGGGATGAGACATACCCTCGCCCTGATCTGCGCCCTCCTGCCCCTGCCCGCCTTGGCCGAGATGTCGGCGGCGGAGTTCGAGGCCTATACGCAGGGCAAAACGCTCTACTACGGCCAGTCCGGCGCGCCCTATGGGGCCGAGGTCTATCACGAGGATCGCCGCGTGCAGTGGTCCTTTCTTGATGGCCGCTGCAAGGAGGGGCGTTGGTATGAGGCCGAGGGGCTGATCTGTTTCGTCTACGAAGACGACCCCACCCCGCAATGCTGGAGCTTCACCGAAAGCCCATCCGGGCTGGTCGCCCGGTTCGAGAATGACCCAACCCAAACCGAGCTTTACGAGGCGCAGGAGCAGAATGACCCTCTGCTCTGTCTCGGGCCCGAAGTCGGGGTCTGACCGGCCTTAGCTTTCGCCTTTGACAGCCAGCCGACCATCCGCAAATTCGATCTCCAACCGGGCGGCGTTCTTTGCGGCCTCGGTGCTGGTCACCACATCACCGTCGCCCCGCACCACGGCGAAACCGCGGGCGAGCGTTTCGCGGTAGCCAAGCGTGCCAAGGGTGCGGCCCAAAGCGTCGATCTGGCGGCGACGACGGTCTTGATCCGCGCGGCCTGCGCGCGCCAACCGGGCGAGCACCTCATTCAATCGCTGGTCTTGGCGGGAAAGGTCGCGNAGCAGCACCTCNGGGCGGAAAGTCTGCGTACGGTCGAGCAGCCGTTCACGACGACGCAGGATCTGCCGCTGCAACACCTCGGGGTGAAACCGGTCGATCCTTGTCCCGAGCCGTTCACGCTGCCCTGCCAAATTGCGTTGCCATGCGGGGTCGAGCCTTGCCGATAGCTGGGCCAGCCGCTGACGATCAGCCTCCAACTGGCGGCGCAGGGTGCCGGGACGCAGGGCGCCGGACATATCGGCCAGTTTCACGCGGCGGCCTTGGACACCCGCGATCAGCGCGGGGGCCAGTTTCTCCCCACCCCGGTCGAGCCTTTGGCGCGGCCCTTCCAGCAAGGTCTCGGCACGCGGCAAGGCCCGCGCCAGATCCCGCATCCGCTGGCCGCGCCGGGTCAGCCCTTGGCTCAGCGCCTGACGCATCCTCGCGCCCTGCCCCTCCAGCCATGCCGCCAATTCATGCCGCACCGGCACGGCAAGCTCTGCCGCCGCTGTCGGCGTCGGCGCGCGTTTGTCTGAGACAAAGTCGATCAGCGTCGTGTCGGTCTCATGCCCCACGGCAGAGATCAGCGGGATCTCCGAGGCTGCCGCCGCACGCGCGACGCTTTCCTCGTTAAAGCCCCAGAGGTCTTCGACCGAGCCGCCGCCACGGGCCACGATGATCAACTCGGGCCGGGGCAATGCGCCACCGGGGGTCAGCCGGTTGAACCCTTCAATGGCGCGCACGACTTCGGGCGCGCATTTCGCGCCCTGTACGGCGACGGGCCAGACCAGCACTTTGCGCGGGAAACGGTCGCGCAGCCGGTGTAGGATATCACGGATCACAGCCCCCGAGGGCGAGGTCACGACGCCGATGATCTCAGGCAGGTAGGGCAGCGGGCGTTTGCGTTCGGGGGCAAAGAGCCCCTCCGCCGCCAGTGCCGCCTTGCGTTTCTCCAATAGCGCCATCAGCGCGCCCATGCCCGCCGGTTTGATATCCTCGATGACGATCTGGTATTTCGATTGGCCGCCAAAGGTGGTGATCCGTCCGGTGGCGATCACCTCCATCCCCTCTTCGGGCTGGGTTTCAAGCCGTGCGGTCACGCCCTTCCAGATCACGCCGGAGATCACCGAACGGTCGTCCTTGAGATCAAGATAAACATGCCCCGAACGCGGGCGGCTCACGCGGCCCACCTCACCGCGAATCCGGACATGGGCAAACTCACCCTCAATCACCCTTTTGATCGCGCCGGAAAGCTCGGTCACCGTAAATTCGGGGCTGTTTGCACCGGGGGCGGGGTCGTCGAACAGATCCATCTGGGCACCTTGTGTCTGTGGGCACCCCAGCTTAGAACGCGGNGCAANGAAGTCCAAGGGAGTGCGCGGCATGAATATCCTGATCCTCGGCAGCGGTGGCCGCGAACATTCACTTGCTTGGGCGGTCATGCAGAACCCCAAATGCGACAAGCTGATCGTCGCGCCGGGCAATGCGGGCATCGCGGCCATTGCGCAATGCGCTAAGCTCGACATCATGGATGGCGCGGCGGTGGNGGCTTTCTGCGAAGGCAACAACATCGACTTCGTCATCATCGGCCCCGAAGCGCCCTTGGCGGCAGGCGTGGGCGATGACCTGCGCACGGCGGGTTTCGACGTGTTCGGCCCCTCCAAAGCGGCGGCTGCGCTGGAAGCCTCCAAAGCCTTTACCAAGGAAATCTGCGACGCCTGCGATGCGCCCACGGCGGCCTATGGCCATTTCACCGACGCCGCCAGCGCCCGCGCCTATGTGGAAAAGCAAGGCGCGCCGATCGTCATCAAGGCCGACGGTCTGGCGGCGGGCAAAGGTGTCATCATCGCCATGACCGACGCCGAAGCCCTCGCCGCCGTAGATGAGATGTTCGACGGTGCCTTTGGCGACGCGGGCGCCGAGGTCGTGATCGAAGAGTTCATGGAAGGCGAAGAGGCGTCTTTCTTCGTGCTTTGTGACGGGGAAACCGTGCTGCCCATCGGCACGGCCCAAGACCACAAGCGCGTCGGCGACGGCGACAGCGGCCCCAATACTGGCGGCATGGGCGCCTATTCCCCCGCCCCGGTGCTGAGCGACGAGATCGCCGAACGCGCGTTGGATGAGATCATCCGCCCCTGCATGGCCGAGATGGCGAAACGTGGGATGCCCTATCAAGGCGTACTTTATGCCGGGTTGATGATCAAAGACGGCCAGCCGCGTCTGGTGGAATACAACGTGCGCTTTGGCGATCCTGAATGCCAAGTGCTGATGATGCGCCTTGGCGCGCAGGCTTTTGATCTGATGCAGGCCACGGCCAAAGGCACGCTGGCCGATATGCAGGTGAACTGGGCCGAGGATCACGCGCTGACCGTGGTGATGGCGGCGAATGGCTATCCCGGCGCCTATGAAAAGGGCAGTGAGATCAAGGGGCTCAAAGACCTGCCCGAAGACAGCGCCAATATGGTGTTCCACGCGGGCACCGTGGCGCAAGACGGGGCGATCTTGGCAAACGGCGGCCGCGTGCTGAACGTCACCGCGCGCGGGGATACATTGGCCGAGGCGCAGGAGCGTGCCTATGCGATGGTCGACGGGATCGATTGGCCCGAAGGTTTCTGCCGCCGCGACATCGGCTGGCGCGCGCTGAGCTAACAGGCGGCGGCTTAGGCCGCCCCAGCACCCTCAGTCACAGGCAAGTGCCGCGGCAAAGCTGTCGGCCCCTGCGAAGGGGCCGATGTCGCGACGCGCAAGCTGCCCGTCCGTCAGGCGCACCCCCACCACGCGCTGCCAATCGGCATCCGCCAGCACCATCTCTGGCCCGGCACCGCAATCGCGCAGACCGCCCGAGATGAAGGACTCTCCGATTCGATGGTTGGTCAGCCCCGGCATCTGAGCCACCTCGCTCAGGTCCCCATCCGCAAAACGCCAGACCCGCAGCACCCGCGCCAGATGCGGGCGGTCGACATAGGCGATCTCAACCGCGCCGTCACCGTCGAGATCAGCGGCGCCTATGGGGGCAAGCCAGCGGTTGCTTTGGCCGATATGCGGGGTCTCAGCAATCTTGCCCTCGGGGCCGTAGATTGCCAGCGCCGCGCCGCGGTTCACGTCGGTCTCAATCACAAGCACTTCGGGCGCGCCATCGCCGGTTACATCGACCAGCCGGGGGGCGATATCTTCGAAAACATGGTCACGGGGTAGAGTGAAGCGTCGCGCGTTTCCGTCTGCCAAAGAGACCTGTAGCCCACCCCATTCCAGCGCATCGCCCAGAATGCCGTGGGCGTAGCGCCCGGTGGGCGAGATATAGCGCGCGGCGGTGATCGTCTCCGCCGCGGCGCTGGTCGCAATCAGCGCAAGCAGAACTGTGCCGACCGCCCGCATCAAATCTGCTTTTCCGGCATCTGCACGCGCAGACCGTCCAGCGCATCGGTGACCTTGATCTGGCAGGTCAGACGCGACCGCGCAGGGTCAGGCTCGAACGCGAAGTCGAGCATGTCTTCTTCCATGTCGTCCATCGGCGTCAGCTTCTCTGTCCACGCGGGATCGACATAGACGTGGCAGGTGGAACAAGCGCAGGCCCCGCCACAGTCGGCTTCGATGCCGGGAATGTTATTGTCCCGCGCGCCTTCCATGACCGTGAGACCATTGGCCACCTCGACCACATGTTCGGTGCCGGAATGTTCGACATAGGTGATTTTGGCCATGATGATGCCCTTTCGTCCTAAAAGCTCGGCCTTGTTTAGCGGGCTATGGCAGCCGGTTCCAGCCCCCTTTTCATGAGTTCGCCCACGCATGCCCCCGCCGATGACATTGCGGTGGGCAAGGTCCGCGCCTCCCGCTAGTCTGCGCGCAAACAACAGGTGAGCCCCGCGATTCCGGCATGACACAGCCCCCTCCCCTCCGATCCACATTGCAGCGCGCGGCCTTGCTGCTACTCGTCGCCGGTATCGCGGGCTGCGAGACGGCGACACCGGCCACGCCGCGCCCGGAGCCGGGAGTGTTGGAGGCTACGCGCAACGGCCCCGCAGGCGCGGCTGAGGGCAGTTGCTGGGGCCGCACGGTCAGCCCCGCGGTGATCGAGACGGTGACCGAACAGGTCGAAGTCACCCCCGCCAAAATGAACGCCGATGGCAGCATCGCCAAACCGCCCGTCTACAAGACAGAGACCCGCCAAGAGATCGTGCGCGCACGGGTCGACAACTGGTTCGAGACCCCCTGCCCGGATGTGCTAACGTCAGAGTTCAACAGCACCCTGCAACGGGCGCTGCAGGCACGCGGTTTTTACGCCGGGCCGATCACCGGTGAGATGGACAGAGCGACACGGCTCGCCGTACGGCGCTATCAGGCCAAACAGGGGCCGAACAGCGAGGTGCTGTCGCTCACCACCGCCCGTGCGCTTGGGCTTGTCGCGGTGCCCCGGCAGGGCGGCTGATCCCCCAACGAAAAAGGGCGCCCGGAGGCGCCCTTTCCAAACCACGGTAGCGGATCACTCCGCCAGCGACAGCGCGACAAATCGCGGGTCGCCGCCACGGCGCACCAGCAGCAGCAGAGACTTGCGGCCAGCCTCTTTCGCGGCGGCGATCCGCGCTTCCAGATCAGCGATGCTTGTCACCTGCTCCTGACCCGCTTCGGTGATGATGTCCCCCATGCGCAGGCCCTTCTCAAAGGCCTCCGACGTTTGATCCACATCCGTCACGGCAAGACCGCTCATATCGCCATCGGCCCCCAGTTCGGCGCGCAGATCATCCGTAAGCGGCATCAGGGTCAGGCCCATCAGCATGGTCGACTGCGGCTCTGTCTCGGTGCCGTCATCGGCGTTTTCGTCCATTGCCGCAGGAACCGCGCCATCCGCATCTTCGCGGCGGCCCAGCACAACTTTGATGGTCTGGGTCTTGCCATCGCGCAGCACGGTCACGCGGACCGTCGCGCCCACGGGGCTATTGCCCACCTGACGCACCAGACCGCGGGTATCGACGACTTCGACGCCATCGAAGGATTTGATCACGTCACCGGTCTTGAGCCCTGCTTCCCGCGCCGGGCCTTCCGGCACGTCGGTGATCAAGGCCCCAACGGCTTTCTTAAGGCCCATGGCGTCGGCCACATCATCAGTCACGTCCTGAATGCGCACACCCAGCCAGCCACGGCGGGTCTCACCGAATTCCTGCAACTGGTCGATCACGCGGGTGACCACGTTCGAGGCCATCGAAAAGCCGATCCCGATGGAGCCGCCATTGGGCGACAGGATCGCGGTGTTCACGCCGATCACCTCGCCATCCATGTTGAACAGCGGCCCGCCCGAGTTGCCCCGGTTGATCGCAGCATCAGTCTGAATGTAGTCGTCATAGGTGCCCGACAGCGCCCGGTTGCGGGCTGATACGATGCCCGCAGAGACTGAAAAGCCCTGCCCCAGCGGGTTGCCCATGGCAATCACCCAGTCCCCCACACGCGCGGCGTTGCTGTCGCCGAAAGAGACGAAGGGCAACGGCTGGCTGGCTTCGACCTTCAGCAGCGCAATGTCGGTCTTGGGGTCGGTGCCGATCACCTTGGCGACCAGTTCCTCGCCCGAAAAAAATTCGATCGTAATCTCATCGGCGCTTTCGATCACGTGATTGTTGGTCACCACATAGCCATCTTCGGAAATCACAAAGCCTGAGCCAAGCGCCGAGGAACGGCGCGGGCGGTTGCCCTCGCCGTCGTTGTTGCGATCCTGAAACTCGCGGAAAAAGTCTTCGAAAGGCGAGCCTTCGGGAACGATGCCCTGCGGCCCGGTGCGGCCCTCAACCGTGGTCGATGTGGTGATATTCACCACCGAGGGGCTGATCTTTTCCGCAAGCGGGGCAAGGCTTTCAGGTTTGGCCAGCGCCATGCTGGCTTGCAGGATCAAGAGGGTCAGCGCCATCACCCCCATTGCCATCGCTCGCATCCATTGGGTGTGTTGTGCTGTTTTGGACAGGGAAACCGCCTTGGCCTGCATTCATCGTCTCCTGATTGTTCCTGTTGTTGCCAACGTGGGCAGAGTGCATTCCGAAAGGACGCGCTGCAACAGCAAAGATGGGGCCGATCACGGGCATTTCAACGGGCACGCGGCTGATGATTTATCGCTCGGGCCTCTGTGCCTTGGCAGAATGCGCGGCGAAACCGAACGTCCTTCGGCCCCTGATCCGGCCTTTAGACGCCCAATTGAAACGCCAGCCAGACAAATATCAATCCGGCGACCACCACCAGTGCGCCGAGTTGGCGCAGCGCCGCCTCAGGGATGCGGCGGAGCATTTCCAGCATCTGCTCCAAAAACGAAGGGGCCAGTGCGTACACCAGCCCCTCGAATATCAGAACCGACCCTAGAGCCAGTAGAACAAGGCTCATTCGTCGAGCGCGGCTGGCTGGTCGGCCTCCGCGTCCGGCGCGACAGGTGCAGGCGCTACAGGCTCAGGCGTGGCGGGGGCCGCAGGGGCGGCCTCCTCCTGCGTGTCGTCGGCAGCAGCGCTATCGTCCGCTGGCGCAGGTTCCGCCGCCGGCGCATCGGTTTGCGGTGCCTCGGCTGGCGTCTGGACCTGTGCCTCGGCCGCTGTCTGCGGCGGTGCGTTCGCATCGACAGTGGTCGAAGGATTGCGGTCCGAGCGCAGGTAGTTGAAGAACTCGCTGTCCGGCGACATCACCATGGTCGAGTTCTCGCCCCGCAGGGCCTGCTCATAGGCGGTCAACGACCGGTAGAATTCAAAGAACTCCTGATCCTGACCATAAGACTGCGCGAAGATTTTGTTTCGCTGAGCGTCCGCCTCACCTTCGATGATCCGTGCGTCCCGACGCGCCTCCGACAAGATCTCTTCATAGGTCCGGTCAGCAAGGGCGATCACACGCTGCGCGGCCTCGCGGCCACGGGCGCGTTCATCGGTGGCTTCACGCTCACGTTCGGCGATCATCCGCTGCAGGGTCGCATCAAAGTTCTGCTCTGGCAGGTTGGTCTGACGCAGACGCACATCAACGACCTTGAGGCCAAGCGCCTGTGCACGGGCATCTGCGCGGACACGAATTTGCTCCATCAGGTCCGACCGCTCGGGCGACAGGATCGTGTTGGAGGTCACGCCTTGCGAACCCAAAACGGCACGGATCTGGCTTTCCATGATGCCGCCCATTTCGCTTTCGGCCTGACGTTCACCGCCCGCACCCAAAGCTTGGCGGTACTGGACCATGTCGTCGATCCGGTAGAGCACGAAGGCATCGATTTCCAGACGACGGTCATCGGCGGGGGTAACTTCGATCACCGGGGTTTCCAGCGACAAGATCCGGTCTTCGTAGCGCACGACCTCATCCAAGAAGGGCACCTTGAAGCCGATGCCCGGCTCGTTGCGGACCTGTTTGATCTGGCCGAAGCGCAGCACCAGCGCTTTTTCGCGCTCGTCCACGACAAAGACAGCCGAAAGGACACCCACGATGGCGATCACCAAGATGGGAATGATAAGACTTGTTTTCCGCATCAGTTCGACCCTCCGCCGCGCCGCAATTCATTGAGTGGCAGATAGGGAACGACGCCCTGCCCGCCTTGGCCGCTGCCGTTTTCGAGGATGATTTTATCCACGTCGCCCAGCACCTTTTCCATGGTCTCAAGATACAGACGCTTGCGCGTCACGTCGGGCGCGTTGCGGTATTCTTCCAAGACGGCCTCAAAACGGCTGGCTTCACCCACAGCATCGTTCACCACACGGGCGCGATAGCCTTCGGAGGCTTCCAAAAGCTGCGCGGATTCACCGCGGGCTTCGGCGGTGCGGCGGTTGGCATAGGCATCGGCCTGACGCTCTACCCGGTCACGCTCCTGTTCGGCCGCTTGCACGTCGCGGAAGGCGTCGACGACCGACTGCGTGGTCGTGTTGCCATTGGCATCGGTGACCTGCACGGTTTGGCTGGGCGGGTCGACCTTGTTCACGTTGACACGCAGCACGTTGATGCCGGTCTTGCGGTTATCAAGCGTGGTTTGGATCAACTCTTTTACCCGATCTGCAACGGCACCACGGTCCCGGTTGAGGATCGGCGCGAGTTCGGACTGGGCGATAACTTCGCGCATCGCGGATTCGGAAATCGCACGCACGGAGGCTTCGGGATCGCGCAGCGAGAATTTGAAATCGCGCGCGTTCTTGATGTTCCAGACCACCTGAAAGTCGATGTCGACGATGTTTTCATCGGTGGTCAGCATCAGGCCTTCGTTGCCGCCCGTGCCGCGCCGCACACCAAGTTCTTCGGTGCGGTTGGTGGTGACGTCAAAAACCTCTGCCGTGACCAGCGGCCATGGGGCAAAGTTCAAACCCTCGGTGCCAATGCCGGAAAATTCGCCCAAGAACAGTTCGATCGACTGCTGTTCGGGCCGCACGGTATAAAAGCTGGCAAAACCCCAAAGCGCCACGCCGGCCAAAAGGGCAATACCAATTGTCGAGCGGGTCACGCCCGGCCCGCCAGAGCCGCGGCCACCGCCGCCGGTGCCATTGCCCCGGTCGCCACCACGGCCGCCCATCAGGACACGCAGCTGCTCTTGGCCCTTGCGCACCAGATCGTCGATCTCGGGCATCTGGGGGCGGTCACCGCCCTGCCCGCGTGGACCCTGCGGCCCGTCGTTGCGTCCCTCGTTGCCGCGGTCACCATTGGTGCCCCGGTCTCCGCCGTTGCCCCGGTTGCCGCCTCCGCCGCCCCCCCAGGGGCCTTGCGAATTTCCTGCCATTGATATGTTCCCCTCTCGGCCGCCCATGCGGCCTATCGTTCCAAAAATTGTACGCTTTCGCGCGATATTCAAGCCGTGCGGGTCGGATTACGCATCGTCACCAGCTCTTCGGACATGGTTGGGTGTACCGCGCAGGTGGCGTCAAACTGCTCTTTCGTGGCCCCCATCTTGACCGCGATGCCGACCATCTGGATCAACTCGCCCGCATTTGGTGCGACGATATGACAGCCCAGCACGACCCGCGTATCGGCGCAGACGATGAGCTTCATCAGCACCCGGTCGGCCTTGCCCGCAAAGGCCCCCTGCATCGGTTTGAAAGAGGTTGCATAGACCTCAATCGGTCCTTTGTCGCGGGCGTCTTCCTCGCTCAGCCCCACGGTGCCCATTTCGGGCTGCGTGAAGATCGCCGAGGGCACCAGATCGTGATCGACCTGCGTCGGGTTGCCGCCAAAGACGGTTTCGACAAAGGCCATGCCTTCGCGGATCGCCACCGGCGTAAGGTTGATCCGGTTGGTCACATCGCCGATAGCATAGACCGAGGGCACGGCGGTCTGGCTGTACTCATCCACTTCGATCGCACCGCTGCGGCCCAGTTTCACGCCCAGTTCTTCCAGCCCCATGTCGTCGCTGTTGGGGCGGCGGCCAGTGGCAAAGAGCACTTGGTCGAACATCTTTTCGGTGCCGTTGGTCGGCTTGACCTTCATTGGGCCGCTGCCGTCTTCGTGGCTGGGCGTCATTTCCAGAATGTTGGTGCCAAGATGCAGGTCGATCCCCTTTTCCTGCATCATCTCGGCCACCATGCCGCGGGCTTCGTCGTCAAAGCCGCGCAGGATCTGCGCACCGCGGTAGTATTGCGTCACCTCGACGCCCAAGCCGTTGAGGATACAGGCGAATTCACAGGCGATGTAGCCGCCGCCGATGATCAGGATCGACTTAGGCAGCTTCTCAAGGTGGAACAGATCGTCGGAGACCAGCCCCAGTTCCGCATTCTCGATCTCGGGGCGCACGGGGCGACCGCCGCTGGCGATGAGGATATGTTTGGCGGTCTTCTCGGTCCCGTCGGAAAGGGCGACGGTATGGGCGTCTTTGATCCGCGCGCGGGCGTCGAAAGTATCGACGCCAGAGTTCTTCAAGAGCTTGCGATAAACGCCTTCAAGGCGGTCCAACTCTGTGTTCAGGCGGCTTTTGAAGTCATGCCAATCGAAGGCCCCGGCCTTGAGATCCCAGCCAAAGCATTTCGCCTCATCCACCACATCGGCATAGCCCGAGGCAAAGACCATCAGCTTTTTGGGCACACAGCCCCGGATCACACAGGTGCCGCCATAGCGGTCTTCTTCGGCCAGTCCGACCTTGGCGTCATGCTCGCCCGCCGCGACACGCGCCGCCCGCACACCGCCCGAGCCGCCACCGATGACAAACAGGTCGTAGTCGAATTCATTCTTGGCCATTTGGCGCCTCTCTTAGTCGTTTTTGGTGTTGCGCGGGATCGCGCATATTCTGGTGTTGCGCGGGATCGCGCGTGTCTCGCTCTTGGGCGTTAATCGCTGAGGTCGGAAAACAGGTTGTCGGTCTCGACGAATTCCAGCCGGTCGGTCGCCACGGTGCCTTCATTTATGTCGCGCACCTCAACCCTGCCATCCCCGTAGCCGATCACAACCGCGTCACAGATATCTATGAACAGGCCGTTTTCCACCACGCCGGGCATCTGGTTCAGCACCAGCGCTAGTTGCCGCGCGTTGCCGATGCGCCCCAGCCGCAGGTCTAGAATATAGTTCCCCTCGTCGGTGATGAAAGGCACCTCGCCGTTCATCCGCAGGGTCGAGCTTTGGCCCAGCACATCCATAGAGATCAGCGTCTCTTCGACCAGCGCCTGCGTGGTCTGCCAGCCAAAGGGAATCACCTCGATCGGCAGGGGGAATGCCCCCAGATGATGCACCTCTTTGCCGATATCGGCGATCACCACCATCTGGTCACTGGCCGTCGCTACGATCTTTTCTTGCAGCAACGCGCCGCCGCCGCCTTTGATGAGGTTCAGCTCTGCGTCGAACTCATCCGCGCCGTCAATCGTCAGGTCGAGCCATTTCGCCTCATCAAGCGAGATCACCTCGATCCCCACCTCCCGCGCCAGTTGCGCCGTGCGCGAGGAGGTCGGCACGCCTTTGATCCGCAGCCCATCTTCGCGCACCAACTCGCCCAGACAGCGCACAAGCCACGCCGCCGTCGATCCGGTGCCAAGGCCCACGCGCATCCCATCTTCCACGAACTCACAGGCCCGTTTCGCGGCCACGAATTTGGCCTTGTCGATCGGTGATAGGTCTCCGGACATCGGGTGCTCCCTCTCAGGCGTTTGCCGCGTTATAGGGCGAATTGGCATAGGGTGCGAGGGGCAAGTCAGCGGTTTTTGGACGCACGGCGATGCGACAAGACGGCCAGAGCGCGCCTTCAGTCGCTTTCAGCGCGCCAAGCGGCGGCAGGAAATGGTTGGATCGGCCCACACCACTTGCAATGCGCCAAAGGTCTGGGCGATACCCGTTCCACCGCGCCCCGACACCCGCAACCATAAAAGGGTCCGCCACCTGATGTTTCTTTCCGTCTTCGACATGTTCAAAGTGGGTATCGGCCCTTCGTCTTCGCATACCATGGGGCCGATGGTGGCGGCGGGGCGTTTCCTGGACCAGATGCGCGCATCGCCTTTCCAATTTGCCGGGCTGCGCGCCTCGCTCCACGGCAGTCTGGCCTTTACCGGGGTGGGCCATGCCACCGACCGCGCCACGATCCTCGGCCTCGCCGGATTCACGCCCGAAGACTATGACGCCGAAGCCGCCGAGAAGACGCTGGACCAGATCAAGCAGACCCGGCGCATCAGCGTCGAGGAGCTGCCCGAACTGCGCTTCGACCCCGAGCACGACATGATCTTCGACTACGACACCAAGCTTGCAGGCCACGCCAATGGCATGATGCTGATGGCCACCGACGCCCAAGGCGACGTTGCCTTGCGCGAAACCTATTATTCCATCGGCGGCGGCTTCGTGATGACCGAAAAGGAACTGGCCGCAGGCAAGGACACGGATGAAGGCGCGCCGGTGCCCTTCCCATTCAAGTCCGCCGCGGAAATGCTTGAGATGTCGGCCAAATCCGGCAAGACCATCGCAGGTATGAAACGCGCCAATGAGGAGGCGCGCGGCGGGGCCGAGAACCTGCGCGAAGGCAGCAAACGGCTGTGGCAGGTGATGCGCGATTGCATTGACCGGGGGCTAACGACAGACGGTATCCTGCCCGGCGGGCTCAAGGTGAAACGCCGCGCTAAGGGCATCTACGACGCGTTGATGGCCGAGCGCGGACAGAACCAATCCGCGCCGCATACGATCAACGATTGGATGAGCGTCTATGCCATGGCGGTGAACGAGGAGAACGCCGCTGGCGCTCAGGTCGTCACCGCCCCCACCAACGGGGCTGCGGGCGTGATGCCCGCGACCTTACGCTATTACCTCGACCACGTGCCCGGCGCGTCAGAGGCGCATATCGAAGACTTCCTGCTCACCGCCGCCGCCATCGGCGGGCTGGTGAAATACAACGCCTCGATTTCGGGGGCCGAAGCGGGCTGTCAGGCCGAAGTCGGCAGCGCCGCCGCCATGTCCGCCGCCGGGCTCTGCGCCGTGATGGGCGGCACGCCGCAGCAGATTGAAAACGCCGCCGAAATCGCGCTGGAGCATCACCTCGGCATGACCTGCGACCCCGTCAATGGGCTGGTTCAGGTACCTTGTATTGAGCGTAACGGGCTGGGCGCGATCAAGGCGGTTTCGGCGGCCTCATTGGCGCTGCGCGGCGACGGCACGCATCTGGTGCCGCTGGACGCCTGTATTGAGACCATGCGCCAAACCGGCGCGGACATGAGCGAGAAGTACAAGGAAACCTCGCTCGGCGGGCTAGCAGTGAACGTGCCAAATTGTTGAAGCTGCGCAAATTTGCACAGCCTCCGTTCGCCGGGGCCAATTGTTGAAGACACCGCCACCGCCTATCTTCTAAGCAACCGCAAAGGAGAGCATCATGTCCCTCAGACCCACATTGGAAACCCGCCGCGCCACGCCCACAATGGAAGGCGCAGGCGTCAAATTGCACCGCGCCTTCGGCTTCCACGATCCGTCGGAGCTGGACCCCTTCCTGCTGTTTGACGACTTCCGCAACGACCGGCCCGAAGACTTTGAAAAGGGCTTCCCCTGGCACCCCCACCGCGGGATCGAGACGATCACCTATGTGCTCGAAGGCACCGTGGAACACGCGGATTCGCTGGGTAACACCGGCGATCTGAACGCGGGCGACGTGCAATGGATGACCGCAGGCTCGGGCATCTTGCACCAAGAAATGCCGCGCGGGAATGCCGCCGGGCAGATGCATGGCTTCCAGCTTTGGGGGAACCTGCCGTCAGCCCAGAAGATGACCGCGCCGCGTTATCAGGATATGAAGTCCAGCGATATCCCAGTGGTGACCGACGACGACGGCACGCGGGTGAAAGTCATCACCGGCGAGTTCTGGGGCAAACGCGGCCCCGTCGATGGCATCGCGGCTGACCCGCAGTATTTGGATGTTTTCGTGCCCGCAGGGGTCAAGAAGACCTTTAAGATCGACACCTACCGCCGGGCCTTCGCCTATGTCTTCCAAGGCGCGGGCGCTTTCGCCGATGCCTCTGCCCCCGCGGGCGTGTTGCTTGAGAAAGAGGTCGGCGGCGAAGAGGTCAACATCCGCGATATGTCGGGCGACCGGACGCTGATCCGTTTCGGCACCGGGGATGAGGTGACGGTTCAGGCTGGCGAGGAAGGTGTGCGCTTTCTTCTCATCTCTGGCGCGCCGATTGAAGAGCCCGTCGCGTGGCATGGGCCAATCGTGATGAACACCCGCGCCGAATTGCAGCAGGCGATGCGCGATCTGAACAACGGGACTTTCATCCGCCCCGCGCATTGAACCGAAGGGCCGTGGCCGCTTAGGCGGTCACGGCCTTGCGCACCATATCCCAATATTGCGCGACAACCTCGTCCAGCGACAGCCGCCCGCCCGCGCGGTACCAAGTATTCACGCCCGTCAGCATCGCGATGATCGCCAGCGTCACGATCTTGGTGTCGGCGACGGAGAAATCGCCGCTGGCAACTCCGGCGCGGAGGATCGCTTCCAACCGGTCCTCATAGTCGCGGCGCAGACGCTCGATCACGGCGAAATTCTCCTCCGTCAGATTGCGCAATTCCATGTAGGCGATGAAAACCTCATCAGGCCGATCCGCGTGAAAGCGGATGTGGAAGGCCACGAAGTCCTGCAACTGCTGCAGTGCAGAGCGGTCTGCATTGTTGGGCGTTTCGGCCAGCAGGTCGGTCATATGTGCCCGCATCAGGTCGAACAGAAGGCTTTGTTTATCGGGCGTGTAGTTATAAAGCGCCCCGGCCTGAACGCCGACCTCAGCAGCAATCGCGCGCATCGACACGGCGGCATAGCCGCCCCGTGCAAAAAGCCGCAGTGCAGCTGCGCGCACGCGCGGGCCAGTGATATCGGAGTGTGAGCCTGTGGTTCTTGCCATGGCGGCAATTTAATGAACAAGCGTTCAAAAGCAAACCCCGCTTGCGCGAAGATCGCCGCTGGGGCAGAACGAGGCATGACACTCATGCGCACGCCCCGTCCTTTTTCGATTGCCGCCTTGCTTCTAGGCGTGACGCTATTCGCGGGTTGCGCGCAATTCCCCGAACTTGATCGCACGATCACCCCCGAACTCGAAGCCGCGCCCTACCCCGACATTGTGCCGATCGCCCCCCTTTTGGCCCAAGCCACGGCCGGGCGGATTGACCCAGTGCAGACCGAAGCAGAGCTTAGCGGACGTGCAGCACAACTAGAGGCACGCGCCGGACGGGTATCCAGCAATAGCACTGATACCACCACCGCCGCACGGGTGGCACGGCTGCGCGCACGGGCCGAACGTTTGCGCCAACAGCGGATCACCTCTGACGAACGTGAACGTCTGGCGCAGACACCAGCACTCTGAAGCGCGTTTGGCGCGTTGCACGCAGGCGCTGAACCCGCTACATCGCGGCAATGCCCGGCCCCATCTGCCGGGCCTTTCGGATCAGACCAGAAGGACCACCGCCATGTCTAAGCCGCTTCGCCTCGGGATTGCCGGATTGGGAACCGTGGGCGTGGGTGTGCTGCGCATTCTGCGCCAGCAGGCCGCCCTGTTAGAGGCCCGCACCGGCTGCGCGATGACGGTTTCTGCGGTCTCTGCCCGCACCCGCAACAAGGATCGCGGGCTGTCGCTCTCTTCCTATGATTGGGAAGATGACCCCGTCAAACTGGCGACCCGCGATGACGTGGATGTTTTCGTGGAGCTCATGGGCGGCGCGGACGGCCCCGCCAAGGCCGCGACCGAAGCCGCCCTGGCAGCGGGCAAGCATGTGGTCACGGCGAACAAAGCCATGCTGGCGATACACGGCCAAGCGCTGGCCGAACAGGCCGAAGGCGCAGGCGTGGCGCTGCGCTATGAGGCCGCCGTGGCGGGCGGCATCCCGGTCATCAAGACGCTGATGGAAGGGCTTGCTGGCAATGAGATCACCCGCATCATGGGGGTGATGAACGGCTCGTGCAATTACATCCTCACCCGGATGGAGGATTCGGGCAAAACCTATCAAGAGATTTTCGCCGAGGCCGATGGGCTGGGCTATCTCGAAGCCGATCCGCAATTGGATGTCGGCGGTATCGACGCGGCGCATAAGCTGGCGATCCTGTCCTCCATCGCATTCGGCACCAAGATCGACTTCGACGGCATCCAGCTTGAGGGGATCGAACGGGTCGCCATCGAAGACATCCGCGCCGCCGCCGACATGGGCTACAAGATCAAACTGCTGGGCGTCACCCAGAAAACCGGACGCGGACTGGAGCAGCGGATGATGCCCTGCCTCGTGCCGCAGACCTCGCCTTTGGGGCAGCTTGATGGCGGCACCAACATGGTGGTGATCGAAGGCGATGCCGTGGGCCAGATCGTGCTGCGCGGTGCCGGCGCGGGCGAAGGTCCAACGGCCAGCGCGGTGATGGCCGATGTCTGCGATATTGCGCGCGGGTTGCGCGGGTCCGTCTTTGGCCAGCCCGCCGAGACACTAGAGCAAACCACCCCCGCCAGCAGCCAGCGCCCGGCACCTTACTATCTGCGCATGGCGCTGGTCGACAAACCCGGTGCACTGGCGAAAATCGCCACCGTGCTGGGCGAAGCGGGCGTGAGCATCTACCGGATGCGCCAGTATGAACATTCCGACACTTCTGCCCCGGTTCTGATTGTGACGCATAAGACCAGCCGCAATGCGCTGGTTGAGGCGCTGGCGAATATGGACAAGACCGGCGTGCTGGCGGGTGAGCCGGTCGCGTTGCGGATCGAAGAGGTCTGAAGGTTTGCGTTGAGGGCCATCGCCTGCCCGCGGGTCGGCGATTTGACCGCGAATATTGCCACTTTATGGTGCAGCCAAGATGTACCATCGCAAAGTAGCACCCAGCCCCACCAAATCGGCTACCCGTCTGGGCGGGCAGGCGATGGCCCGGCGCCTGCGGCTTGATTCCGGGCTTAGGTGGCATTTGGAGCCAAGCTCCGGCGTTTGCCAGCGGATCGGCAAACTGAAGGCAGCGACATGCCACTTTATGGCGCAGCCGTGATGTGCGCTCCGCGAGGGTGCACCCGACCTCATCAAATCGCCCACCCGGTCGCACCAAAGGTGCGCCCTTATAATACGGCACGCCTTTCGCGTGACGGCCCGGCGCCTGCGGCTTGATTCCCGGCCAAGTGCTACCTGCGCCCAACCCAAAACTTGCCCCGAGGCCCGCGCGAGGGTACAGGACAGAAAACACATTGCACCCAAGGACACCTCATGACCGCTTCTGCCGAATTCCAAGACCGCATGCTCTCACTGGGCCTCGCCCGTGTTTCCGAAGCCGCCGCATTGGCCTCGGCCAAGCTAATCGGCAAGGGTGACGAGAAGGCCGCCGACCAAGCTGCCGTGAACGCCATGCGCGAACAGCTCAACATGCTCGATATCGCGGGCGTCGTGGTCATCGGCGAAGGCGAGCGTGACGAAGCCCCCATGCTTTATATCGGCGAAGAGGTCGGCACCGGCAATGGCCCCGGCGTGGACATCGCGCTTGACCCGCTCGAAGGCACCACGCTGACCGCCAAAGACATGCCCAACGCGCTGACCGTGATCGCCATGGGGCCGCGCGGCTCCATGCTGCACGCGCCCGACACCTATATGGACAAACTCGCCATCGGTCCGGGCTTCGAGACCGATGTCGTCACCCTCGACATGACCCCCGGTGAGCGCGTCGAAGCGCTGGCCCGCGCCAAAGGCTGTGCGGCTTCCGACATCACCGTTTGCATCCTCGAACGCCCCCGCCATGCGGATATGATTGCCGAGGTTCGCGCCACCGGTGCTGCCATCCGCCTCATCACCGACGGCGATGTGGCGGGTGTGATGCACTGCGCCGACCCCGAGACCGGCATCGACATGTATATGGGCCAAGGTGGCGCACCCGAAGGCGTGCTGGCCGCTGCCGCACTGAAATGCATGGGCGGGCAGATGTATGGCCGCCTGCTGTTCCGCAACGACGACGAAAAAGGCCGCGCTGCCAAGGCCGGGATCACCGAATTTGACCGCATCTATTCGCGCGACGAGATGGTCACCCAAGACGTGATCTTTGCCGCCACGGGCGTCACCGGTGGCAACATCCTTCCGGGCGTGAAGCGTGAGCCGGGCTGGCTGACCACCGAGACGCTGATTATGCGCTCGCGCACCGGGTCGGTGCGCCGGATCAACTACCGCACCCCGGCAGAGTGAGGGCCAGATCGGCCCTTCCCCCACCCCCTTCTATAACGGCCAAATGAGGTCCGCATGAGCTTTCTCGGTGTCGAAACATCCTTGACCGGGCGGCGCTGGATCGGCCCTGACGTGGAACTGACTCGCGCGGCGGAACTGCTGGTTCAGCGCGCGGGCCTGCCCGACCCGGTGTGCCAAGTGCTGGCCCGCCGCGGCGTGCTCGACACCGAGGCGGCGGGCTTTCTGGCCCCCGCCCTGCGCGACCTGCTGCCCGACCCACGCAGCTTGCGCGATATGGAGGCAGCGGCAACGCGGTTTCTCTCGGCCCTCCAAAAACGTGAACGCATCGCGATTTTCGCTGACTACGACGTGGATGGCGGCTCTTCCGCTGCGCTGTTGCTCGTCTGGCTGCGCGACATGGGCCACCGCGCGACGCTCTATATCCCTGACCGTATCGACGAAGGCTATGGCCCCAATGACGAGGCCATGTCGGCACTGGCCGCCGACCATGACCTGATCGTTTGCGTCGACTGTGGCACGCTTTCTCACGGACCAATCGCGGCGGCCAAGGGCGCGGATGTCATCGTGCTCGATCACCACTTGGGCGGCGAAACGCTGCCGGATGCGCTCGCTGTGGTGAACCCCAACAGACAGGACGAGGACGGCACGCTGGCGCATCTCTGCGCCGCTGCGGTGGTGTTTCTGATGCTCGTCGAAGCAGGCCGCCAGCTGCGTGAAGCGGGCCAGAAGGGGCCGGACCTCATGGGGATGCTAGACCTCGTGGGGCTGGCCACCGTGGCCGATGTGGCCCCGCTGATCGGCGTCAACCGCGCCTTTGTGCGTCAGGGCCTGAAAGTCATGGCCCGCCGCGCGCGCCCCGGTCTGGCCGCCCTTGCCGATGTGGCGCGGATGGACACGGCCCCCACGGCCTATCACCTCGGCTTTCTACTTGGCCCCCGCATTAACGCAGGCGGGCGCATTGGCCAAGCCGACCTGGGCGCACGGCTTTTGGCCACCGCCGACCCGCATGAGGCCGCCGCATTGGCCGAACGCCTCGACCAGCTCAACACCGACCGCCGCGAGGTCGAAGCCGCCGTGCGCGCCAGCGCCATGGCACAGGCCGAAGAGCGCGGCTTTGACGGGCCGCTGGCATGGGCCGCTGGCCCCGGCTGGCACCCCGGCGTGGTGGGGATCGTCGCCTCGCGCCTCAAAGAAGCCGCCAACCGCCCCTCCATTGTCATCGGCGTCGAAGACGGCATTGGCAAAGGCTCTGGCCGCTCGATCAGTGGCATCGACCTTGGCGCGCCGATCCAACGCCTCGCTGCCGAAGGGCTGCTGATCAAGGGCGGCGGCCACAAGATGGCAGCGGGCCTGACGGTGGCAGAAGACAAAATCGACGCAGCGATGGAACGGCTTGGCGAATTGCTCACCAAACAAGGTGCGCATCTGGCCGGACCTGCTGACCTGAAACTCTGCGGCATGATGATGCCCGGCGCGGCCACGGTGGAACTCGCCGAAATGGTCGACCAGGCCGGCCCCTTCGGCGCAGGCGCCCCTGCCCCGCGCTATGCCTTCACCGATATGCAAATCCGCTTTGCCAAACGCGTGGGTGAGAACCACCTCAAGGTCAGCTTTGGCGACGGTCTGGGCGCGAACCTCGAAGCGATTGCGTTCGGTGCATACGACGGGCCCCTCGGGCCTGCGCTTGAAAACCACGGCGGCGCGCGCTTCCACCTTGCCGGGCGTCTCGACATCAATAATTTCCGCGGTCGGCGCACAGTTCAACTGCGTTTGGAGGACGCCGCGCGGGCCTGAAAACTTTTTCTAGAAAAAGTTCATTTTTCTGCTTGCAGCCCCCCGCCGGATTACTTAAACGTCCGCTCACAGACAGAGCAGCAACACACGAAACGCTGCACTGACCTGACATAGAGTGGCCCGTTCGTCTATCGGTTAGGACGCCAGGTTTTCAACCTGGAAAGAGGGGTTCGATTCCCCTACGGGCTGCCACTAAATCTATTTTTTCCTTTGTTTACCAGCACTTGTGCCGCGCAGTGCCCCACGATCTATGGGGCATGGGACACTATCGCCTTCAAAGGCAGCTTCGGCACGTAGCGCAGCACGCTCAGCGAGGCGCGCGCGATCGACCCGCTTGGTGTAGATCGCAGCCGTTTTGGGATCGCTGTGCGATAGGTGCGCCATCACCTCGTAGACTGATCCAGACGCCTCGGCAATTTGCTCGGCGCGACGCTTGCGGATGCCGTGCTGGGACCGGGTCGCCCGCAGTTTCGGTTTTCCGTTCTTCTCAATTGTCAGGTTGCCCTCGTCATCGAGCAGCGGCTTGCAGAGACCAGCGGCGATGATCCACTTGCGGACAGCGTTGTCGAGCGAGCCCGAGGATGCAAAGGGTTCACCCTTCGCTGTCATAAGATACGCAGGAGCGTCCACAGGGAGGTCGGCGACCTCGAGCATGAAGTTCCACGGCAGTGGGAGCTGGACTTCGGAAGACCCCCGTTTCGACGGATGAAACCGGATGTAGAGGCGTTCGTTCCGGGTCAATTCATGCTGCGGTCCGAGAAGATGCATGTCGCCGATGCGGCCGGCGGTCGCTTCAGCAAGAAAAAACCACCTGCGAGCCATCGTTCCCGGACCATGAAAGGCCAGAAATTTGTCTACGTCGGCGTCGCTCCACGGCTCCGCACCACCCTTCTCGACGTGCCCGCTCTTTACCTTGAAGACCGGACTGTCTGTTGGATATCCATGATCCTCGCCCCACGCATATGCGGCGCGCAGTGCCTTCAGGCACGTATGCGCAGCCCCCGTGCGCACACCAAACGAGTCACGAATATGGGCGAAGGCTTCGCGCGGAAGAGATGCCTTCATCGCGCCGATCGTCATTCTCTTGTTCGGCGAAAGGCACTCTCTTGCCTGCGTGAGGCCCGTCTTGCTGTCAATCGGCAAGCAATCATAACCCCTTATCGGCATCCAATAGTGACCCCCCTTTGG